>Ga0172369_10005191_pt1 | contig 16134 bp, 12 predicted proteins | sample LakKiv25m_FD_114539 | JGI IMG/M metagenome (GOLD analysis project Ga0172369, IMG submission 114539) | Freshwater microbial communities from Kabuno Bay, South-Kivu, Congo - kab_022012_11.25m | ecosystem: Environmental > Aquatic > Freshwater > Lake | place: Democratic Republic of the Congo...
AAAACTCTGGCGGTCGAATATCCCGCTCACGAGCAACCGCAACGGCGATTGATGATACATCCCGGTATGAAAAGCCGAAAGATAGGGGGCAAACCCATGATGCGAAAGAGCCAGCGCCCACCAGGGCGAGGTCAATGCCAGGGTTCCCAGTGCGACAACAAAGGCGCGTATTGCCGCGGATCGGCTGCGTCCATAAGCGATCCATAACAGGGCGCAGATGCCCGCGGTGTGCAAACCGGCTTCAGGGTGACTCAGCACGGCCAGCGAACAGGATACAGCCGCGAGCGCGGTATCTTTGACACTTCCGAATTGAAACACACGGTACAGGAAATAAACCGAGCAAAGTAAAAATAACCCGCCAAAGGAACGTGTGAGACTCCCCCCCAGGATGTACCAAAAGTAGCCGCCGGGCGTCAGCGCGTAAAAGACGGCGGCGAGAGCCGCGCGTGGACGGTCATTCAACAGATTCACGGCAACATGATAAAAAACAAAAATGGAAAGAATGCTGGTGAGTACCGGCACCCAACGCAGGATTTCGAGTTCCGGTATTTGCAGGACGCCTCGCAGAAAGGCTCCCACATAAAAACCAAATGGAGGATATGTAAATGGAATGTTCAGGGAATTGTACGTCGTCTGAAGCGGCAAAACATAGTGATTCAAACGCAGGTCCCGCATCATCACGTAAAACATCCCGCCATCATCGAGCGGGAATCCCGCCATCAGCCCGGGCGCAAAACGGACCAGACTCCCCATAAATATTGCCAACCCAAGGATCAGGGCATGCCATTGGATCTGCTGCCTTGATTTCATAACGGCATCTCCGCGGAATCCTTACGGCACAGATTCAAGAATGAGCGCATTTTGGGATTCGTAGACCAGGGATAAATGTTCATCCCCTTTCAGGCTTGAGGCCAGGGCGGGTACTATATCCGATTTCCAGACCACAACGTAATCATAATCAAACCCGTTGCGCACGGTCCAATCCGAAATACACTTCGCAGTTTGACATCCCTGCAATTCGAGCAGGATTTGCCGCCGCTGTGTGAAAGCCGGGCCAAGCATCCATTCCAGGCCCTGCAGGGTGGCAATGCCATGTCGTTCTGCAAGAACAGGAAACCATTCCGAAAACGGGTCGATCTCCGGCCCCAGCACACCGGTCACCACGAGAAAGCGGCTCTGTACAGGTGTGTTTCGGTGAATCCAGTCCATCGCCGCAAGGTCGGCTTCCTTCAATGTATTGTTGATTAACTTGAAACCGTACAAATTGGCTTCCACGAAAAGATAGATCAAGGTGACGAACAGGACCAGGTTAAGCCAGCCGCGTTCGGTGAATTCGGGCTCTGCCTCGGGGGCAGTTCTTCGGCGCAGCAGGTCATGGACGAACGGGATCGCGTCCGCGGCCGCGACGGCAATCAACATGGTGAACGGATAAAACGCCACACTCGGCGCGCTGCGCGGCTCGACAATAAACGGCAATATCGCCCACAGCAACAGGAAGAAGTTCCTTTTCCACGCGCCCCACACGATTCCGACCACGCGCAGGAAAGGCAAAACGGGCACATAACCATCGCGGGAAATCACTGCATAATATATGGATTGCAGCAATGGCAATCCATGCGAGCCTGTGTGCAACGCGGATAAAAAAGGCGCAATGCCATGATATGAAATGACAGTCAACCACCAGGGCGCGGACAAAATCGATACACCCGCGCCAACAAGAAGCGCCTGCATCGTGGATCGAACCGTCCTGCCGTGGAACAGCCAGAGCAGGATGCAACTGGCCGCAGTGTGAACGCCCGCCTCCGGGTGGCTTACAACCGTTAGTGTGCAAAACAAAACCGACAAGGCCAGCGCGCGCGGACTGCCTTCGCGAAAGAGGCGATAAACCGACCAAACCGATAACAACAGAAACAGGGAACCGAGACTGCGCGTCAGCCCGCCGCCCATCACAAACCATCCATACCCAACGGGGGTGAAGGCATAGAACACCGCCGCCGCCGCGCCGCGCGTCCGCGATTCCAACAGGGAGGATGCCAGTAGAAAGAATGCAAGGATGGACAGTGTGTTCACCAACGGCGGCAGCCAGAGCAGGAGTGCGATCTCCGTGAATCCAAAAACATCCGAGACTAGGCGGGCGAGATAAAAACCGAAAGGCGGGTAGGCAAAGGGAATCCCGATGTAATTATAGGAACTCGTCGGCGGGAGCAGATAGTGACTGGCTTGCAGGTCGCGGATCATGCCCAGGAACATGCCGCCGTCATTTAACGGGAACCCGGCCTCCAGTCCCGGGCGGAAGCGGATGAGCGCGCCCATCAACAGGGCCGCGCCCAGCGTCAATTTTATCCAGTCTTCGCGCCGCAATGATTTCATGCCGCAATTCTATCCCAACTCATTCCACAATAACCAGCCGGAAGCGGCGTATAATTCGGAAAATTCGCCATTCGGAGGAGAAATGAAAAAACTCGGCAAGTTTCTGTTGAGGGGATTCCTTGTCGTCGTCATCCTTGCGTTGATCGCGGGGACGGGCGGCGCTTTTTATTTCAAGAGCCACCTGCCCAACACGGTTGCAAAGCAGTCCTTTCCACAAATTGACGGGGAGATCAAAGTGGATGGGCTGGATGGCTCCGTCGATATTTACCGCGACCGTATGGGCATCCCGCACATCTACGCGTCCACGTCCCACGATCTTTTCTTCGCGCAGGGATACGTCCACGCGCAGGAGCGCTTCTGGCAACTGGACGCGTGGAGGCATATCGGCTCCGGTACGCTTTCGGAAATGTTCGGCGAAGCGCAGGTTTCGACTGATTCATTCCTGCGCACGCTTGGCTGGAAACGGGTGGCGGAACAGGAATGGGAACAACTCACGCCCGAATCCAAAGCGATCCTGCAAGCCTACACCGACGGCGTAAATGCGTATTTGAAGGACCACACCGGCACGGCATTGAGCCTGGAATATGCCGTGCTCAAATTGCTGAGCCCGGACTATGAGATCAAGCCGTGGACCCCGGTCAATTCGCTGACATGGGGCAAGGCCATGGCCTGGGACCTGGGCGGAAACATGGACGACGAGATCGAGCGCGCCATCCTGCTGAAAACGCTCACCCCCGAACAATTGAACGAACTCTACCCGGAATACCCGCAGGATTATCCGGTGATCGTTCCGTCCATTGGGGAAAATGTCATGCAAGTCGAAGGTCAAAGGTCAAAGGTCACGCTCGACCTTCGACTTTCGACTTTTGACTATCAATCCGTCGCGGACAACCTCGCCCTGCTCGAAAACATCCTCGGCCCCACCGGTCCCGACATCGGCTCGAACAGTTGGGCCGTCTCCGGCAAACTGACAACCACCGGCGAACCCCTGCTTGCCAACGACATGCACCTTGGGATCCAAATGCCTTCCATCTGGATCCAGAACGCGCTGCACTGTACAACCAAATCGGAGGCATGCCCATTCGATGTAAGCGGCTTTTCATTCCCCGGCGTGCCGGGCGTCGTGGCCGGGCACAACGACCGCATCGCCTGGGCCTTCACCAATCTCGGCCCGGACGTGCAGGATCTCTTCATCGAAAAAGTCAATCCCGACAATCCCAACCAGTACGAAGTGGACGGCCAATGGGTGGACTTTGAATCGCGCACGGAAACCATCAGCGTGGTTGGCGGCGATCCCGTGGAGATTACCATCCTTACATCGCGGCATGGGCCGGTCATTTCAACCACCTATGGCACGCTCAAGGATGACGTCGATCCCAAAGCCGAGGCCGCGCCGTTCAAGGACAAGGCCGGCGTCGAACTGCCTGAAAATTACGTCATTGCGCTCTCGTGGACGGCACTGACGCCCAATTCGCCCTTCGAGGCCATCTGGAATTTCAACCGCGCCCAAAACTGGGAGGAATTTCGCAGCGCGGCGCGCAGTTGGTCGGTCCCCGCGCAGAACCTGCTGTACGCGGATGTGGATGGAAACATCGCATACCAAACGCCCGGTAATATTCCGATCCGCAAAAACGGCGACGGCACACTACCCGTGCCCGGCTGGAACAGTGAATACGACTGGACGGGTACCATCCCCTTCGATGAACTGCCCTACGTTTTCAACCCTGCAAGCGGCTACATCGTCACGGCCAACAACCAGGCCAACTCGCGCGATTATCCCCACCTCATCACCATGGACTGGGACTACGGCCAGCGCGCCGCGCGCATCGTGGACATGATCGAGAGCGCGCCCGGCAAAATTGACATTGCCTACTTCCAGAATATGCACGGCGACTCGAAAAGCCTGAATGCCGAAGCGCTTGTGCCGGTCCTGCTCTCGGTCAATCTGGACCCGGAACTGGCCGCCGTTAGAGATCAATATCTTAACTCATGGGATTTCCAGGAATACGCTGACTCACAAGCCGCTTCCGTCTTTGAGTGGTTCTGGTGGAACCTGCTGATGGATACCTTCTCCGACGATCTGCCGGAAGCCTACTGGCCCGGCGGTGGTTCGCGCTGGTACGTTGTCATGCGCAATCTCGTTGACCAGCCGGACAGCCCATGGTGGGATGACAAAGCCACTGCCGACAAAGTGGAGACCCGCGATGACATTTTCACCAGGGCATTCTCCGAGACCGTCTCCCAAATCCAGAAGGAATATGGCAAGGACACCGCCAAATGGCCCGCCTGGGGTGAACTGCACACAGCCACCTTCCGCAACCAGACACTGGGCAACTCCGGCGTCGGCCTCATCGAAGACCTGTTCAACCGCGGACCGTTCGTCACAGGCGGCGGCAAGAGCATCGTCAACGCCACCGGCTGGACAGTGGGCGAATCGTTCGAGGTGGACTGGCTCCCCTCCGAGCGCGAAATCGTGGACTTGAGCAACCTGAACAACTCGCTCGCCATCCATACCACAGGCGAATCAGGTCATGCCTATCATCCTCACTACGCGGACATGGCCCCGCTCTGGGCTGAGGTGAAATACTATCCGATGTGGTGGGATCAAGCGGATGTAATCAAAGACTCCGAAGGACATTTGAAACTGACCCCGTAGAAACGTTAAACGTCGACCCTGAAGGCTTTGAAACCTTCAGGGTCGGTTTTTCGATATTGGCGCACGGCCAATCCAGTTCAGGCCCCTCAGACACTCCCTGTGCCGCAGGAGGAAGCCGAACTCGAGCCCAACGAGAATGAACTGCCTCCCACTGCCGCCGCCTTCGATGCAAAGGTGGACATCTTCTTTTTTACTTTTTGACTGCCGCAGGAGGGACAGACAACCTCATCTATTTTGCTGATGCTGACCAGTTCCTCAAAGGATTTGTCACAATCACTGCATGCGAATTCATAAATCGGCATATCGACTCCAATTGCGAAATTTTGAAGATTAGATGCTCGAAGCCGGGAAAAGTTTCACAATCTGTCCCGGAACCTGCAACACTTCCGGGAACCGCTGGAGCCGTTTGATGCTACGTTTCCCTGGAAGCCGTCCGAATTTTAAGGGAAAGCAGGGAGAATACCAAAACCCCCAGGTATCCAGCCGCCAAATCCAGGTATGAAAAGGTGCGTGCCGGAAAATATTTTTGGGAAAATTCTTCAGCGCCGATCAACAACAGCAAAACGAGGCCGCTGATCCACACAATCCGCTTTGGGGGCCGGCCGGGAAAAGTTTGAAACAATGCCAGGTTGACAAGAAGGCTTAGTATCCCGTAGAGAACAAAATGCCCCGCCTTATCTCCAAATGGGATGCGATAGACGATCTCGAAAATACCAAGCCTTCCCCGGTCCGCAAGAATGATAATCGCCAGGATAAAAAAAGCAAATCCTACAGCAGCGCGTTTCATATGCGCATCTAGGATGCAACTTCCTTCGCTTCCGGCTTCTTCCCGCGCCGCGCCTTCCACCATTCGAGGAAGATTGGCACGACCGAAACCAGGATAATGGCAACGATTACAAACTCGAAGTTCTTCTTCACAAATGGAATATTGCCGAAGAAGTATCCTGCAAACGTAAAGAGCGCCACCCATACAATGCCGCCGACAAAGTTGTACGTGATGAAATAGCCATAGGACATGCGCCCGATGCCCGCCACAAACGGCGCAAAGGTGCGGACAATCGGCACAAAACGCGCCAGGAAGATCGTCTTGCCGCCATGCTTTTCAAAGAAGGCGTGCGTTTTATCGAGATATTCCTTTTTGATCCACTTGATCGAGTAGGCACGATCGCCGAGGTAGTGCCCGATCCAGTAATTGACGGTATCCCCGCCAATGGCCGCCACCATCAACAGGCCAACCAAAAGCCAAAGGTTCAGGGAACCCAGCGCCGCGAACGTACCCGCCGCAAACAGGAGTGAATCGCCCGGCAGAAACGGCGTAACCACAAAGCCTGTTTCCATGAAGATCACAAAAAAGAGCAGTCCGTACGTCCACACACCGTACTGGCTGATAATGGCCGCAAGATGCTCATCCAGGTGCAGGAACAGGTCAATCAAAAATTTTACAAACTCCATGTTTTACTCTCTTTCAAATGATGCAGTTGACAGCCGCCCATGGGCGGCTGTCAACTGCGGTTTATCCAATGGGCGCAGATTATACACCGGAATCTTTTCTTGCCTCGATGCGGCTCAACCAGTCGCCCACGCCGAGAAACAGCGCGCTGCCGATGGTGCCCATCCCCAGGTTGAGCGGGCCGAGCATGAAAAGCATCCAGCCGCGCCAGTTTCCCACAAGTTCCCCGGCAAAAAAACCGAGTGCGCTCAAACCGAGATATAACAGCAAACGCCAGCCGTTCCCGCCGCGCGCAAAATGATACAACGCCCCATAGAGCAGGGCAATGACCAGCGCAAGAAGCATGGACGGCAGGGTCATGGTTACGGATTCAGGTGTTTCGCGAAGAATTCAGTGATCGCGTTGTAACAAGTGACGCGGTTTTCATATTTAAGCACGTCGTGGCCTTCATCCTCGAACACCAGCAACTCCAACTGCTTCCCCTTCGCCTGTAGTTGCCTCACCAGATCCTCCGATTCGGCGGCAACCACGCGCGGATCGTTCCGTCCCTGAATCACCAACATGGGTGCCGACATATTCCCAAGATAAGTCTTTGGCGAGCGTTCGGTCAGGAATTCGCGCTCGTCGGGCTTTTCCGGGTCACCCAGCGCGATCTTGAAATAGGGTTTCCAGGTCTCGGGAATTCTCTCGGAGAAGGTCAGCAGGTCATAAGGACCGAACATATCGCAGGAGGCCTTCCACAAGTCTGGGTGAAGTCCTGCCTGCATCAGGGTCATGTATCCGCCATAGGAACGGCCGACCACCGCGGCGCGCGACACATCCAGCCGCTTGTCCTTCGGGATGATTTGCGTCATCGCATGAACATGATCGAGGCGATCCTGCCCGCCCCAATCCCGGTCAACATGCTTGGTATAGGACAGGCCGTAGCCGGTCGAGCCGCGCACATTCGGTACAAAAACGGCAAATCCGCGCAAGGTCAGATACTGGATCAAAGGCATCGAGAACCAGGCAAAGTCCGGGCGTTCCTGTCCCTGCGGGCCGCCGTGAACGTAGTAAACCAGCGGGCGCGGACCTTTGAATCCCAACGCCCTGGCCGGCAGATAAAGACGCGCCGACACACGCAATCCATCATGCGAAGTGAAGGAGGCATCCTCGCCCGGCGAAAGATGATCATCGGGGATTCCCAAAATCTTCTCGCCGGTGTGCATGAAGTAATCGTCGCGTTTACTGCCTTCAATCGTATAGAGTTGGGTCGGCGAAACGGCGGTCGAAAACGAAAGCGCAAATATATCGCTGGACTTGTTGTAATCGATGTGTTCCAACATCCCATCAGTCAGGGGCAGATCCCCAACCAGCGGATATTTCAGCGTCATCACGCGCTTCTCTTCGTTGAAAACGCCCTCGTAGACCCAGGAACAACCGTCGATGTTGAACAGCACAAGGTAGCGGTCCTTTTTGAGATGCCGGACCTCGGTCATCTCTCCCATGCCGGTGTGCAGAACGCCTTTGAGTTTCACCGGCTCCATGACGCCGGGTTTCCTGAGACGGATGTAACCAAGGCTAAATGTATCCTCAAAAACCGCGCTGGTGACGACCACACCCTCTTCGCTGGGAGAGAACACCGCGCTGCCCAAACCATTCAACGGCACATTTTCGCCGGGCTCACGTTCCTCGATGGGCTTGCCATAGATCACGCTTCGCCGCCCCTTTTTCCAAAGGTACAAGACATTGTCGCCCACTGTGTATCCACTCGCAAGCAGAAGCCTGGAATGGTCGGCGCTGTGCGCAACCGGGTGGAAGCCCCATTCGCTCTCCGCGATCTTTGTCAATTTGCCGGTCTTCAAATCGCCGCGATAGGTTTCCTGGATCGGTTTATCGCGGCGCTCCGCGATGAAATAAACGACATTCTTTTTGGCATCGCACTCGCCGAGATGAACGCGATAATCCTTGAAAAAATGATCGAACGAAGGTTCGGGGAATCCGCCGGCGGTGGGAACCAGCATCGGCTGGTAATTCTCGTCGCCGTCGCGGTCGATCATGACGAGGATTTTGTCGATCTCCGGGAAGACATAAAACGAATGGCCGCCGATCAAATGCGGGTTTTGCAGCGCAATGTTCGGGGGCAGAAGCGGTTCAGGGACACTGCCGCCATAATACATGGCATATAGACTCAAATGCCCCGAGAGGTTGCTCAGGAAATAGATCCGATCATTGGAAAATTGCGGCACGACAAACAAACGGGCTGACATCAGGGATTCAACGCGATATTTCATTGGGGTTCCTTTCATTTTCATATTTTTAGTTGAACAAGCGTATATTGGCTACACGCAAAAAACTCAGTTGATTATACCGCCTCCCAGCAGGACTTCACCCTGATAAAACACCGCCGCCTGCCCCGCCGTAATATCCCGCGCAAGCGCATCAAACCGGACTTTTGCCTGCGCACCGTTTAACGGAGTGACCAGCGCCCCGGCCTCTTTCGCAGTATAGCGGATTTTCACGTCCGCGTGGAATGGATCGGTTGGGGCTTTGCCCGAAATCCAATTCACGCCGCGGGCGGTTAATTCGCTGGAACCAAGTTCACCCTGCGCGCCGACAACCAGCGTGTTGTCTGTCGCATTCTTCGTGATGACGTAAAGCGGGACAGGCGAGGCAATGCCCAATCCTTTTCTCTGGCCGATGGTGTAATTCGCGAGCCCGGTGTGCTGGCCGATGACTTTGCCGTCCGCCGTTACGATTTCGCCGGGCTTGAAAATCCCGCCTGCGTTTCGCCGGAGAAAAGTGCGATAATCTTCACCCGCGAGAAAGCACAGGTCCTGGGAGTCGGCCCTCGAAGCAGTCGGCAGGCCAAAGTCCCGCGCGATCCGTCGAATTTCGGGCTTGGGATACTCCCCCACCGGAAAAAGCGCATGGGCGAGTTTATCCTGGGTCAAGACATGAAGCACATAAGATTGATCTTTCGAGTGATCCACTGCGCGCAACAATTCATTCTTTCCGCTTTCCCCTTTCCTGATTCGCACATAATGACCGGTCGCCATGAACTCCGCGCCGAGCGCAAGCGCATGATCGAGCAAAAACGTCCAGCGGATTTGGCGGTTGCACAGCAGGCACGGGTTGGGCGTTTCGCCGCGCGCATAGCCGTCGAGAAAATATTGCACAACCGTTTCGCGGAAAATATTTTTGGCGTCGATCACGTAAAAGGGGATATCGAGCATGGCCGCCACGCGACGGGCCTGCGCCATCGAATCGGGCGTGCAGCAGCGGTTCGAATCCTCCCTGCCCGGTTCCGACCACAAACGCAGCATCATGCCAACGACCTCATAACCCTGCCGCTTGAGCAGGGCCGCGGCCACCGAGGAATCCACGCCGCCGGACATGGCAACGACAACCTTTTGAGTACCCATAAGCGAGGAGGATTATAAACCAGGAATTGGAGCATTCCCGCTCAAAAATTGGTACAATAAAGCATACCAAGATTACAGAACCGATCCGGAGGAGAATCCCATGGCACAAGCGGATTTATTGATACTCAACGCGAAGGCGTTCACCAGCGACAAAAACAAACCCCGCGCTGAGGCAGTGGCAGTCACGGGAAACCGCATCGTGTACGTGGGCGACAACAGGGGAGCCGAATCGCTTCGCGGGGAAAAGACACGCGTGATCGACGGCAGGGGGCGGACACTTACCCCCGGCTTCATCGATTCGCACTTCCATTTGTTATGGGGATCGATCTGGATGGGAAGCGCCCAACTATATGAAGCAAAGACCCTGGACGATGTGAAGACCGTGCTGCAAACCTTTGCTGAACAGAACAAGACCGGCGCGTGGGTGGACGGACGCGGCATCAAATATGGGATCGTCTCCACGCGCCAGGAATTGGATGCAATTGTTTCAGAGAGACCTGTTTACATCAACGCGTATGACGGCCATACCTCCTGGGCAAATACGAAAGCCCTTGAGATGGCCGGCATTTTACAGCCCGGCAAGGAGGCCGAGGCGAATGGCGTAATTGTCCGCGACGGGAATGGGCTTGCCACGGGCGAACTGCGCGAAGCCGCGATGAACCTTGTTTCGGACCTGATCCCGGAACCGAGCGATGCCCGCAAACGTGAGTTGCTCAAGATGGCGATGAAACGAATCAACGCGGCGGGCGTGACCAGCGTCCACAACATGAACGGCGACATGGAAGAGATGATGGTCTACGCCGCGCTGGAGGATGTGGGCGAAATGACGCTGCGCGTATATGTCCCATTATGGGTCAAGCCCGACGCAACCGAGGAGACGTTGAAGGAAGCCGCTGAAATGGCAAAAGTTCAGGGCGAATATGCGCGCGGCGGCGCGGCCAAATTTTTCATGGACGGCGTTTGGGAATCCTACACCGCGCTCAACATCGAACCGTATGCGGATAACCCGGATGCAAAACCCGAGGGTATTTTCACGACGGAACGATTCACAGAGTTGGCCGCGGCCTGCGACAGAATGGGCATTCAAATCTTCGTCCACTGCTGCGGGGACGGCGCAGTGAGGCGAACCCTCGACGGATATGAAGCCGTCCAGAAGATCAATGGAAAACGGGACAGCCGCCATCGTGTGGAACACATCGAAGTGATCCACCCGGACGACATGCCGCGCTTCAAACAACTCGGCGTGATCGCGTCCATGCAGACGAGCCACGCGCCGTTCAGCATCACCGAGGGAGACGTGTGGCCGGCGCGCGTCGGCGAAAAACGCTGGCCGCTTTCCTTCGCATGGCGCGACATCAAAAATGCCGGCGCGCACATGGCATTCGGCAGTGACTGGACCGTTGCCCCCTTCGACCCCATGATCAACCTGAATGTGGCACTGAACCGGGAAAAGTGGGCAACGGGCGACCCGGACCAACGGCTGACACTCGAGGAAGTCATCCTCGGATACACCCGTGACGCGGCATACGCCGAATTTCAGGAGCATCAAAAAGGACAATTGAAGGAGGGCTATCTTGCAGACATGGTTCTGTTCTCGGAGGATCTGTTCGAAGTTCCCGCCAGGGAGATCCTGCGGGCAAAGGCCATCATGACGGTTGTTGACGGTAAAATAGTGCACGAGGCATAACACAAACCTCCACGGGAACCCACCGAATGCGAACCTACGCCCTGCGGCGCGTCCTGCAAACCATTCCAATCCTGCTCATTATCAGCATCCTGCTGTTCTTCCTCGTGCGCGCCGCGCCGGGCGGGCCGCTTTCCGCCGCGCGCCGCAATCCCAATATCTCGCTCGAACAAATCGAAGTGCTGGAGGAAAAACTCGGGTTAAACGACCCGCTCCCCGTCCAATATTGGCGATGGTTGAGCGGAATGCTCAGGGGCGACCTGGGAGATTCGATTAAGTTCCACCGCCCGGTACTCGAGATGATCGGCGAGCGCATTCCAAATACGCTTTTACTCGTGGGCGTATCCTTCGGCATCACCCTGCTTGTGGCAATTCCGCTTGGGGTTCTTTCCGCACGCAGACCGTATTCGTTGTTCGATTACACAACCACCACGATCACGTTCATGGGACAATCCCTGCCGGTCTACTGGCTTGGGCTTGGCTTGATCGTCATCTTTTACGTGGTATTAAAAAATCCCTTCACGGGCGAACCTTTCTTTCCCGGCGGAGGGCTGAACAGCGTCGGCAGGGAAGGCGACATACCAGACATGCTCTGGCACCTGGTGCTGCCGGTTGTCGCCTTGAGTCTCGGCTGGATTGCCTGGTATTCGCGCTTCCTGCGCTCCAGCATGCTGGACGTCCTGCACGAAGACTATGTCCGAACCGCGCGCGCAAAAGGCGCGCGCGAAAATGTTGTGTATTACAAACATGCATTTCGCAACGCCATCCTGCCGTTGGTTACGTTGATTGCCCTCGACCTGCCCAGTCTCTTCGCGGGCGCATTGTTCGTGGAAACGATCTTCTCCTGGCCGGGAATCGGCCGCCTGTTTTGGGATGCGGCACGCGGCCGCGACTATCCCGTTTTGCTCGGCGTGGTCATGATCGATGCGGTATTGATCATCACGGCAAACATTCTTGCAGACCTTGCCTACGGCTGGCTCGACCCGCAGGTGAAATATGACTGAAGAGACAACGCTGGCGGCCATTCAAGCACAAAGCATGCCGCGCCTGATCATTCGACGCCTTTTCAAGCATCGCCTCGCAGGGCTTGCAATCGCATCCCTCCTGACCCTGGTCCTGTTCGCCGTTTTCGCGTCCCTCAGCCCCTACAGCCCCACCGATCAAACCCCGTCAAATAGTTTCCAGCGCCCAAATTCCGAGCACTGGTTTGGCACGGACGAACTGGGACGCGACATTTTCACCCGTATCCTGTTTGGCGGACGCGTTTCCCTCGCAGTCGGTTTAATCTCTACATTTTTGTCCATCTCGTTGGGCGTCGTGATCGGCGCACTGGCTGGATATTTCGGCGGCTGGACCGATTCCATTTTGATGCGCGTGACCGACGCCTTCCTGACCTTCCCCACCATCTTCGTATTGATCATCCTCGGCGCATTTTTGCGTGAGCAACCGCTCCCCTGGCTGAAGAACAGCGTGATTGTTGTGATCATCATTATCGCCGCGCTCTCGTGGATGTGGCCGGCGCGCCTGGTGCGAAGCCTGTTCCTGGTCATTCGCGAGCGCGAATTTGTCAACGCCACGCGCGCGCTTGGCGGGAGCCATGCCCGCATCATCCTTTCACACATCCTGCCAAACTGCATCGGGCCGATCCTGGTCAGCGGCACGCTGCAGATGGCTTCGGCGATCATAACCGAGTCTGGTTTGAGTTACCTCGGTTTTGGCGTGCAGCCGCCAACGCCAACCTGGGGAAGCATCCTGGCCACCGCACAGACGCACGTTTTCCGCGCGCCGTGGCTTGCATTCTACCCGGGCGCGATGATCTTTATCACAGTCATGGCAATCAACTATATTGGCGACGGTTTGCGCGATGCGTTCGATCCATATGTAATTCACACTGGGAAGTGATTTTGGAGCAGGGCAGATTCAGCCCCTTCCGATAACCGCAGGTTATTGGGTTCAAAATACCAGTGACCAAACAAAAAGGAGAAGACGAGATGAAATACAAACTTTTGACATTGTTGGTTGTACTTGGCCTTGCGTTAAGTGCATGCGGCCCCGGGGAAAGCGAAGCGCCAGCAACTGAACCAGTTTCAAGCGGGGGCGGCGGGACGGTCACATTGATCATTCCGGAAGAACCCGCCCTGCTGAACTATTTCCTGGCCGACGCGGCCATCGTCCGCCAGGTAGCCGAAGCGACGGACATGACCGGTTTGGTCACCATTGATGAAAAAGGCGAGTTCGTGGCCATGCTGGCCGAAGATATACCCACCCAGGCCAACGGCGGCCTTTCAGATGACTACCTGACCGTGACCTGGAAGTTGAAGCCAGGCCTAAAATGGTCGGACGGCGAGGCCATCACATCAGACGACATAAAATTCACGTGGGAAGTGCTGTCCAACCCCGCCTCAGGCGCGCTGGTTGGAACGACCGGCTTCGACCTGATCACGGCTGTGGAAACGCCGGATGAACAAACCGCCGTGCTGACTTATGCAAGCCCCTACCCCGGCTACCTCGATCAGTTTGCCTATGGGTTGTTCCCGCGCCATGCAACCGGTGAGGTCACGGATATGCCAGATTGGGAATGGAATAAAAACCCGGTCGGCGCAGGCCCATTCGTTTTATCCAGTTGGGAATCCGGGCAAAGCATTACGCTCACGCGAAACCCCAACTATTTCGAAACGGGCAAACCATACCTCGACAGCATCGTTTTCCGCATCGTGCCTGAACCTGCCGCGCAGACTGCCATGATGCTGCAGGGAGATGCGCAGGTGCACCTGTGGCCCGGTGAAGTAAAAACCCAATATGACGAACTCTTGAAGGGCAAGGCCACCCAGGTCCTCGTCCCCGGCATTTGGAACACAGCGATTGATTTCAATCTGAGCGCGCCGTTCGATGGCGATCCCGGGCCGACGCCGCCCCATCCCATCCTCGGCGACCTGCGCGTCCGCCAGGCGATAGCCCACGCGATCGATTACGATACACTGGTCACGGACGTGCTGGAAAACACCGTATCAACATCCACCAACCCGTTTGCATACGGCTGGTATGAATGCGACGTTCCGCGCCCCCATCCCTATGATGTGGAAAAAGCCAGCCAGTTATTGGATGAGGCTGGCTGGGTAAAAGGCGATGACGGCATTCGCGTGGCGCAGGGCGCGATGTATGCCGAAGACGGGACCCGCCTTTCGCTTGAACTTCAGGGTTACACCAGTTACGAACCGATCCAGCGCACCGAGGAATTTCTTGTCGAAAATCTCAAAGCAGTCGGCGTCGAGGCCCGCATCCAGAACTATGATTTCTCGATCATCTTCGGTACGTACGAAGACAGTTCCCCGCGCATGATCGGCGATTACGACATGCTGCTTTTTGATCGCGGCTTCACGATCGAGCCGCAAGGGTATAACGAGGAGGCCTATTCATCCGACAATATGCCCTCACCGGAAAACCCAACGGGCGGCAACTACTTCCGCTGGAGCAACGCCATCGTGGATGAACAACTCCAGGTCGCAGGCTCGAACTTCGACCTCCAGACCCGCAAGGATGCATATTGCGAGATCGCGGAACAGGTCAACCTCGACCTGCCGCAGATTTACCTGTATGTCTTCCAGGATGGGTACGGCTTCGCTGACAATCTCGAAGGCTACGTCGTCAGCACCTGGGGCAGCATGAGTTGGGGCGCGCAGAACTGGAAGTACAAGTAATTCACGTTACCCGGATCGTCCCGAAGGCTTTGTAATTCAGCCTGTTTCCGGGATAAATCTCCGGGGCGGTACGGAACATCAGTAAGAAAGCGAAGACCAGACAAAAGGAGCCGGAAAATCCCGGCTCCTTTTTATATTGACTTTGGGCGTCCTCGATCCTTGAGCAATCAACCTTTCCCTTCGCCTGGCAAACCAGGTCCACAAGTTTCGCAAACCGGAGAAGCATTTTTTCCATCGCCGGTTTACAATACGAAAAACTTCGAAAGGTGAAACAGCCATGTCCACATTGCCGTGGTACCATAAAACCACCATCTATCAAATCTACCCGCGTTCGTTTTACGACAGCAACGACGATGGAATCGGGGATATTCAGGGGATTATTCGCAAACTGGACCACATCCACGAAATGGGATTCGAGACGATTTGGATTTCCCCGTTCTTCGCCTCCCCCCAGGCTGATTTCGGATACGACATTTCGAACTACACCGGCATCGCTCCCGAATATGGGACGATGGACGACGCGCTCCAACTCATCGGGGAAACCCATCGCCGCGGCATGAAAATCGTGTTCGACATGGTGATGAACCACACGTCAGACCAGCATCCGTGGTTCAAAGAATCACGCTCCTCGCGGGACAATCCCAAAGCGGACTGGTACATCTGGCGCGACCCTACCCCCCTCCGGCTCCCCCGAAGGGACGAGGGGGGTAAACCCAACAACTGGAACAGCATCACAGGCGGGAGCGGCTGGCACTACGCGCCCGAGCGCGGACAATATTTCTGGTCGAGCTTCCTCCCCTTCCAGCCGGATTTAAACTACCGCAATCCCGAAGTGAAACAGGCCATGTTCGAGATTGTCCGCTTTTGGCTGG
>Ga0172369_10005192_pt1 | contig 16132 bp, 14 predicted proteins | sample LakKiv25m_FD_114539 | JGI IMG/M metagenome (GOLD analysis project Ga0172369, IMG submission 114539) | Freshwater microbial communities from Kabuno Bay, South-Kivu, Congo - kab_022012_11.25m | ecosystem: Environmental > Aquatic > Freshwater > Lake | place: Democratic Republic of the Congo...
ACCCGAATGCGGTGATGGTCATCAAGTCCACGGTGCCCGTGGGCTACACCGCCAAGACCAAAGAAGCGCTAAGCACGCAGAACCTCATCTTCTCCCCCGAATTCCTCCGCGAAGGCAAAGCCCTCTACGACAACCTGCACCCCAGCCGGATCATCGTTGGGGAGAAGTCAGCGCGTGCAGAAACATTCGCCAAGCTCCTGCAACAGGGCGCCATCAAGCAAGACATTCCCACCCTGTTCACCGACAGCACCGAGGCCGAGGCCATCAAGCTTTTCGCCAACACCTACCTGGCCATGCGCGTGGCCTACTTCAACGAGCTGGACACCTACGCCGCCACACACGGACTGGACACCCGCCAAATCATCGACGGCGTCAGCCTCGACCCGCGCATCGGCAACCACTACAACAACCCCAGCTTCGGTTACGGGGGCTACTGTTTGCCCAAAGACACCAAGCAACTACTTGCCAATTACCGTGAGGTACCCCAGAACCTCATCCACGCCATCGTAGAAGCCAACACCACCCGCAAAGACTTCATCGCCGACGAGATCATTCGCCGCAAGCCCAAGGTGGTTGGCATCTACCGCCTGATCATGAAAGCCGGCTCCGACAACTTCCGCGCCTCCAGCATTCAAGGCATCATGAAGCGCATCAAGGCCAAGGGCATTGAAGTCATCGTCTACGAACCCGCGCTGAAAGAAGCCGAGTTCTACAACTCCAAAGTCGTCAACGACCTGGAAGCGTTCAAGCGCGAAGCGAACGTCATCATCGCCAACCGCAAAACAGAAGCCTTGTCTGACGTAGCCGATAAGGTCTATACCCGTGACTTGTTTGGGAGCGATTAATTGAAAGTACTAGTTACAGGTGTTGCGGGCTTTATTGGCATGCACGTAGCCAAGCTCTTGCTGAATCGAGGTGACGAGGTTGTCGGAATCGATAACTTAAACGATTACTACGATCCAAAATTGAAATTAGCCCGGTTAGCTCAGTTGGCACCGTTCCCTAACTTCAAGTTTGTGCAAGGAGACATTGCCGACCGAGTGACCATCGAAGACCTATTCGTCGCCGTGAAGCCGAACCGTGTGGTGAACTTGGCCGCACAGGCGGGAGTGCGATATTCCCTGATGAATCCGCATTCATACATCCAGACTAATCTAGTAGGGTTTGGCAACATTCTCGAAGCCTGCCGGCACCACCGTGTCGAGCATCTGGTCTACGCCAGCTCATCCAGTGTTTACGGCGCCAACACCCACATGCCGTTTTCGGTGCACGACAACGTCGATCATCCAGTCTCACTCTATGCAGCGAGCAAGAAAGCCAACGAGCTGATGGCGCACAGCTATAGCCATCTTTATGGGTTGCCCACCACTGGTCTGCGCTACTTCACTGTCTACGGCCCTTGGGGCCGCCCTGACATGTCGCCATGGCTGTTCACCTCCGCCATCCTCGAAGACCGTCCGATTGACGTCTTTAACATGGGCAAGATGCAGCGCGATTTCACCTACGTCGACGATATTGCCGAGGGTACCGTACGCGTGCTAGACAGAATCGCCGCGCCCGACCCGGATTACGACAATAATCAGCCCGATCCTGCTGCCAGCTACGCGCCGTTCCGGGTCTACAACATCGGGAGCCACGAGCCTGTGGAGCTAATGACCTTCATTCGAGCCATCGAGGATTCGCTCGCCAAGGAAGCGCAAAAGAACTTCCTGCCCATGCAGAACGGTGACGTGATAGCGACTTATGCCGACGTCGATGCGCTCAAGCGGGATTTTGGCTTTGAGCCAAGGACGCCACTTTCGGAAGGTGTTGCCCGTTGGACGAGTTGGTACCGAAACTATATTGGGTCTCCCATAGCATGAAGATCTTGACCGTATTCGGCACACGCCCCGAAGCCATCAAAATGGCCCCTGTAGTTCGCGCACTGGCAAATGCAGATGGAATCGAAGCCAAGGTCTGTGTAACGGCACAGCACCGTCAGATGCTCGATCAAGTTCTCGACCTTTTCAAGATCAAGCCCGATTTTGATCTTGACCTGATGAAGCCAGGGCAAGACCTGACCGACATCACCAGCAATGTTTTGTTGGGCATGCGTACGGTATTCAAGCAGTGGCGCCCAGACTGGGTTTTGGTCCATGGCGACACCACAACTACCCTAGCAACAAGCCTCGCGGCTTATTACGAAAAGATACCGGTCGGTCACGTCGAAGCAGGTCTTCGCACTGGCAACATCTATTCACCCTGGCCAGAAGAGATGAACCGACGCATTGCTGGCGCTATTTCAGCGGCTCATTTCTCACCCACGGAGACGGCGAAAGCCAACTTAATAAAAGAAGGCGTAGAAGAAAGTAACGTCACTGTCACCGGGAATACCGTCATCGACGCCCTATTGGATGTCGTGCATCGCGTTCGGACGGACGGGGCACTGCGCAGTCAGATGGCAAATCGATTCGACTTTTTGGATCAGACCAAAAAGCTCATATTGGTCACAGGGCATCGTCGCGAGAACTTTGGGGATGGCTTCCTCAACATTTGTGCTGCATTGGCAGAAATCAGCAAGCGAGACGATGTGCAGATCGTCTATCCAGTTCACCTGAACCCAAACGTTCAAGAACCCGTTAATCGCTTGCTGGGATCAATGCCCAACATTCACCTAATAGAGCCGCAGGACTATCTACCATTTGTGTTTTTGATGGACCAAGCATATCTTATGCTCACTGACTCGGGCGGCATACAGGAAGAAGCCCCGTCTTTAGGCAAGCCGGTCCTCGTCATGCGGGACACGACAGAAAGGCCTGAGGCGGTGAAAGCGGGCACCATAAAACTGGTCGGCACCAACAAGCAAAGCATCATTACTGAATCAATGCGTCTGCTGAATGACCGCATTGAATACCAGCGTATGAGTCGAGCGCACAATCCGTATGGAGATGGGAAGGCTGCATACCAGATTATGAACTACATATTAAATAGAGCAAAGTGAACAACATGTTTGGTACCGTTTCAATTATCGGCCTGGGCTATATCGGTCTTCCCACTGCCGCAATGCTTGCGTCGCGGAAGATCAAGATTATTGGTGTCGACATCAATCAACATGTTGTAAATACCATCAACAAAGGCGAGATACACATTATTGAGCCTGAACTAGACATACTCGTCAGTGCGGCAGTCAGTCAAGGGCACCTAAGAGCCACCACTACACCCGAGCCTGCCGATGCCTTTCTGATAGCAGTCCCCACCCCTTTCATAGGGGACCATGAGCCAGACATAGGGTTTGTGGTAGCCGCTGCAAAGTCAATCGCACCTATGCTTAAGAAGGGCGATTTGGTGATATTAGAGTCCACATCTCCGGTAGGGACCACGGAAAAGATGGCAGCATGGTTGGCGGAAGCAAGGCCAGATCTGCGCTTTCCACAGCAAAAAGGAGAAGAGGCGGACATCAACGTAGCGTATTGTCCGGAGAGAGTCCTTCCCGGTAAGGTAGTACATGAATTAGTAAATAACGACCGCGTCATTGGAGGTATGACACCTCGCTGTTCAAAACGCGCAATTTCACTTTACAAGACTTTTGTCGATGCCGAATGCATCGTCACGAATGCCCGTACGGCTGAAATGTGCAAGTTGACAGAAAACAGTTTCCGGGATGTGAACATCGCCTTTGCAAATGAACTCTCCCTCATCTGCGATGAAATCAATGTTAATGTTTGGGACTTGATTAAACTATCGAACAGACATCCGCGCGTCAATATTCTGCAGCCCGGTCCCGGCGTAGGCGGACACTGCATTGCAGTTGACCCTTGGTTCATCGTTGATAAGACGCCCGACACGGCGCGGCTCATCAGAACCGCACGTGAAGTGAATGACAAAAAACCAAGCTGGGTGTTGAATAAGATCAGAGCGGCCGTAACATCGCATCTTCTGAAAAACCCCACCAAGACATCAAAAGATGTCGTCATCGCTTGCTTTGGTCTCACATTCAAACCTGACATTGATGACTTGCGTGAGAGCCCCGCTCTAGTTATAGCGCACAAGATCGCATGCAGTCATCCCGGCCAAACATTATGTGTCGAGCCAAACATTAAAAAAATTCCCGACGAGTTTTCGAAACTTTCCAATCTTTGTTCTGTGGAGATTGCCCTCGAACAATCTGACGTACTCGTTCTTCTGGTTGACCATAATGACTTCAAAAAGATAGCTAGCGAGGTAGTCGCGTCTGGAAAAGAAATCGTCGACACCAGAGGCATTTGGACAAAGCCAGGTCAATAAATTTTACGAATCAGCTCCAGAAAGAGGTTACCAACATGTCACCGATTCGCACCAAGGAAAACTTTTTAGTTTTTGGTTCCCCCTTGATAGAAGAAGCTGAAATCGACGAGGTTATTGCTTGCCTCCGAAGTGCATGGATTGGCACTGGCCCGCGTGTCGCGCAATTTGAATCAGACTTTGCCGCCTACAAAGGCGTTTCAAACGCAGTGGCCCTTAGCTCTTGCACTGCAGCATTGCATCTCAGTTTTTTGGTGGCAAATCTTCAACCAGGTGACGAGGTCATTACCACTCCGCTAACCTTCTGCGCCACCGTCAATGCCATCATCCATGCGGGAGCCACCCCTGTACTAGCGGACGTTGATCCGCTAACAATGAATATTGACCCTAACGAGATCGAGCGGCGTATCACCCAGCGCACTCGGGCCATCGCCCCAGTCCATTTTGCGGGGCGTGCGTGCGATATGGATGCGATTATGGCCATTGCACAAAAGCACGACATCAAGATCATAGAAGATTGTGCACATGCGATAGAAACTGAATATAAAGGTAGAAAGGCTGGCACATTTGGCGACTTTGGTTGTTTCAGCTTTTACTCAACCAAAAACATCGTAACTGGCGAAGGCGGTATGGTGACTGCGAAGCGAGACGAAGATATTGCACGACTCAAAGTGCTTGGCCTGCATGGCATGAGTAAAGACGCATGGAAACGCTTTAGCGACGAAGGATTCAAGCATTACCAAGTGGTCGAATGCGGTTTCAAGTACAACATGATGGACTTGCAGGCCGCACTTGGCGTTCACCAATTAAAACGTGTCGACGCTTATTGGATGCGACGCAGTCACATATGGCAAAGCTATATGGAGGCATTTGCAAATTTACCTATTGCTTTACCTGCGCCGGTTGAGCCGAATACCCGTCATGCCTACCACCTTTACACCATCCTTGTCGATAAAGAGAAAACCGGTATTTCTAGGGACCAGTTCCTCGATCGGATGACCGCTGAAGGCATTGGTGTGGGTGTGCATTACCTTAGTCTGCCAGAGCACCCATACTATCAGCGAACCTTTGGTTGGAAGCCCGAGGATTATCCAAATGCGATGCTTATAGGTCGACAGATTCTAAGTTTGCCGATTTCGGCCAAGCTGGTTGAATCGGATGTCTGTGATGTTGTTAATTCTGTAAAGACCATACTAAATGCTTAATCGCATCTGGAACAGATTGCTGTTTAAGCTGTCGAGATCTAAGAAGTATTCAAATCTTACAGATTACTGGCGAGATCGCGCACGACGCCATGGCAAGCGAAGTGTTCTCAATATGATGCATAAAGAAGAAGAATTTGATTCTGTAACTGAGTATCAAAAGGAGCTTTTATTTCCGCTTCTCAAAGCTGAACTGAATGGCTCTGAGTTACTTGTTCTGGATTTTGGATGTGGGCCGGGTCGATTCACCCAAGGACTTTCCGAATTGATTGGAGGAAATGTAATTGGGGTAGACATTACACCCGAACTGCTTGAGATTGCACCTAAATCACCAACCGTTTCTTATCAAACCATAGGAACTGAAGTACTTCCTTTTCCCGATTCTACCTTTGATGTCATATGGTCATGCTTGGTTTTAGGTGGAATACCAGATAATAAAATCTCGCAAAGTATTGCTGAGATTGGCCGGATTCTAAAGCCTGGTGGTTTATTTTTTTATATTGAAAATACTGCAAATGTGCCCAATTCTAACTATTGGTTCTTTAGAGACTCAGATGAATATCGACAGCTAGCTGCATTCTGCAGCCCAAAAATAGTGCACGCATATGATGACCTCGGGCAAACTATAACAATATTTTCCGGAAGAAAATGCAGATAGCGTACAAGGAATGAAATTTGAAAAATAGTATTTTAATGTTTTCGTTGGCGCGTCAGCACAACTGGCTTATCTTCAGCATAATTAATCCCGCCCTCAAGCAAAGATTAAAGAAATATGCAAAAGGAAAACTAATTGATATCGGATGTGGCACGAAGCCATACAAAGATATGGTTAAGCCATATGTTGAAGTGCATACTGGCGTAGATCATCAGGATAGTCTTCATGATAAGTCTGATATGGATATTATTGGAAATGCGTATTCCATTCCGCTGGAATCTTGTAGCTATGACACCGTACTCTGCACAGATGTCCTAGAACATTTGGAGGAGCCATTCTTGGCTATTTCTGAAGCCTTAAGAGTATTGAAGCCTGGAGGTTATGCAATCTATACCGTGCCTTTTTTTTGGCATCTACATGAAGAGCCTAGAGATTTCTATAGATACACCAAATTTGGTTTGAATTACTTATTTAAAAAGAGTAATTTTGAAATTATTGAAATTTCCGCATTATCTGGTTTTTCAGTCACATTTGCGCAAGAGTTAGTGTATTTCTTGTGCCGATTTCGCCGCGGAGGATGGATCAATCCATTGTGGTGGATCATTCCGATATTTAGTCAATTTGTTCAAATGCTCGCCTTCATCTTTAATAAGTTCGAAAAGACAGAAATGTTTAGCTGCGAGTATATTATTGTTGCCAGAAAACCGCTAGTCGAGCAATGATGTATATTTGGAGAAAGTTGCTCAAATCATTGGCGCCAAAGATATGAGCGATAGTCGTCAGCGAGCCGTTTCAAGTTTGAAGTGGTCGTCAGTATCACAAGCCACTCGGGTTGGTACACAGTTATTTGGCGTACTCATCTTGGCCCGGTTGTTACCCTCTGCAGACTTCGGGTTGGTTGCCATGGCCGCAACAGTTACAGGATTTGCCGGCCTGTTTCGTGATTTCGGCACCGCCGCCGCAATCGTTCAAAAGGCAGATCCTAGCCCCAAATTGCTGGATTCAATTTTTTGGTTGAATGTGGCGTTTGGTGCAGGACTGGCCTTAACGCTGTATTCGCTTGCGCCGCTCATTGCGTTAGCCTTTGCAGAACCCCAACTCAAAGTCATACTCTGGGTGCTCCTGCTGACCTTCCCAATTGCCAGTCTTGGAGCTGTACATCAGGCACTACTAGAAAAGGCTTCCCACTTTCGCCCGCTTGCAATTATTGAATCTGCTGCCGCTTTTTGTGGACTTGGGGGTGCGGTTTTGGCAGCTTGGGCTGGTTGGGGTGTGTTCAGCCTGGTAATACAGACAATACTCGCGGCATTTCTAACAACAACTGGCTTATGGATAGCATCAAAGTGGCGACCATCTTTGCGCTGGGATGCCGGTGAAATCCGTAGTGTGATGGGTTTTAGTGGAAATTTGGTTGGTTTCAACGTATTCAATTACCTGATTCGCAACGTAGACAATCTGCTCGTCGGTCGATACCTTGGCGCGTCTGATCTTGGCTATTACTCAATGGCTTACCGCCTGATGCTTTGGCCGTTGCAGAATATTGCTAGTGTTGTCGGACGGGCATTTTTCCCAATATTCAGCACCATCCAAACCGATCAAAGTCGTCTTGCAGGCGCCTATGTTCGTGCAACTGCCGCCACCACGCTCATCACAGCACCTTTAATGCTTGGGTTCTTTGTATTGCGTGAACCGTTCATTGCGCTGACCCTGGGCGACCACTGGCAAAAAGTGGCTGAAGTGCTCGCATGGCTTGTGCCTGTGGGTTTGCTGCAATCAATCGGAACTTCAGTGGGCACACTTTACCTTGCGACCGGTCGAACTGATGTAATGTTTAAGTGGGTAATTGCTTCTGGATTGCTTGTAATCCCTGCGTTTGCCATCGGGTTGCAATGGGGAATAGCAGGCGTGGCCGCTGCGTACGCCGTCAGCTCATTGCTACTGTTTTATCCGGGGCTGGCCGTGCCGTTTCGTTTGGTCAAGCTACCAGTGAAAGATGTTTTGTTACGTCTCATGCCCTCTATCCTGACGGCAGCTGCAATGGCTGGAATCGTTTTATTTTTTGCCGCTTTGTGGCCAGTCAACGTCAGCAATGAGTTGTATCGTCTGATTGTTCTGATTGTCTTGGGTATCGTGGCCTACGGCAGTCTCAGTCTGTTTACACAGCCTGCACTGCTGAAGGACATTGTGCGCGCCATACTTAACCGCTAGGGATTGATGAGCAATATTACCGTTCTCCATAGTTTTCCGACATGGTTAGGACAAACCTTGACTTGGCTGCACACTCAAGTCGCCGAATTGCAGCGCTTGGGCGTTGATGCGCATGTGGTCTGTGAGAGAACAGAGAATCTGGATCAGTTCCATGTTGAGAACATTCATTGCTTCTCAGGTGAGCCCATTCTCAAACAAAAATGGGACAAGGCTTGTCGCAAGTTGCGTTTTCGCAGACACCTTAATTATTTGGTTGAGATTGGCGAAGAGACCAAGGCAACAATTGTCCATTCCCATTTTGGAAATATCGGGTGGGCTAACTTGGGCGCGGTTCGAAAATTGGGAGCCAAGCATGTCGTGACCTTCTATGGGCTTGACGTGAATAAACTTCCTACGCAGTTCCCGGTTTGGCGCAAACGCTACCATCAACTTTTTCAAGATGCAGACCTGTTTTTATGTGAGGGTTCACACATGGCGGGCTGTCTGGTTGGAATGGGTTGCCCGGAGCACAAGGTCAAGGTGCAGCATTTGGGCGCTGACGTAGAGCGTTTCGAGTTCAAGCCCCGACGGTGGCAGCCAGGGGAGCCACTGAAGGTATTAATCGCCGCATCGTTTCGCGAAAAAAAAGGCATCCCCTATGCGATCGAAGCATTGGGGGAGCTGCAGAAAGAAGTCCCCGTTGATTTCACCATCATCGGAGACGCGGGCGATGATGACGCAAGCCAGCAAGAAAAAGCAAAGATAGTTCACTTACTCGGAAGCACGGGACTCAAATCAAATACACGTTTGCTCGGGTATCAACCACATTCCGTCATGATGCAAGAGGCGTATGCCCATCATGTTTTTATGCAACCCAGCCTGAGTGCGTCAGATGGTGATACCGAGGGTGGTGCGCCAGTGAGCATTATTGAAATGTTGGCGACTGGGATGCCTGTGATAAGTACAACGCATTGCGACATACCTGAAGTATTGGGTTCCGATCTTTGCCATTTTCTTGCACCAGAGCGAAATGTGACAGCGTTAGTGGCATGTTTGAAAACTGTCATTCAAAGCCCAGAGAAATGGAATGAATGGGGAATAGCAGGACGGCGTCGCGTTGAGTTGGACTATCACCAAGTCAAGCAAGCTAATCGTCTATTGGCGCAATACCTTGCATTGGTTGTGTAATGAATAAAGCTGTGATTTTTGCTCCATTTTGGCGACAAGTTGGCCATGTCGGCAACAATCGCGTGGATCGGTTTGTTCGTTGGCTTGCGGCGGATGGCTACCACGTAGTGATGATCCGAGCTGGATCGGCATTTGGGCAGATTCACGAGTCGTGGGGTACCGAAATTACGGTGCGTGACCCGATGGGCTTGTACCGTGATGCCAGTTCCACGGGCGTTCCGCCGCAACCACGTAATCCAAACAAGCTACGACGGGCACTAGCTTATTGGTTGTTCAATCCAGACCCCGGCGTCGTTTGGGCTAATGCAGCTGCACTTCATCCTGTAGTGCTTGAGGCAGCGTCTGGCGCGGCTTTCATTCTTTCATCAAATCCACCGGAGTCTGCACATGTAGGTGCGTGGAAATTAGCGCGAAGTTTGAATTTACCTCACATCGTCGACATGCGGGACGGTTGGTTGGACGAGCCACTAAAGCCATCGCTGCGTACTTCTGCTTTTCGACAGTGGCGCGAAGGTCGCTTAGAGTCAAGGATTTTACGGAACGCGGTTGCGGTACAGGTCACCTCGGACTTGTGGCAGGAATTACTCTTAAAAAGATTTCCATGCCTATTAAATAAAGTGACGGTACTAACCAATGGCTATCCAAAAGCCACACCTTTACCTCAATCTTCATTTTCAAAAAAAGTTGGTGATGATCTTTTACTAATTCATGCTGGGAAATTTTCGGGTTCAGATACACGAAGAACCCCTGATCTTCTGCTTGGCCCACTATTACAAAATTTATCGTCCAGCAAAAACGTAGGGGTAATACGTTTTATTGGCCCGTTATCACAAATTGAACTAGTGTCAATTGAATCATTTAAACAAAGATTTTCTCAAATAGGTTGGCAAATAGATTGCCCCGGAAATATATCTCGCGATAAATTATTAAATATACTAAGTCAGGCTGATGGCTTACTCCTTCTGTCAACCTCCAATGCTGCTATTCCAAGTAAACTTTTTGAATATATTGCAACTGGTAGACCAATATTTATTGTAACAAAAATGGGAAGCTCAACTTGGCATATTTGTGAAAAACTACCGCAAGCGTTGTTATACGATGCATCAGGAATGATTAGACTTGACACTTTAAGTGTTTCATTTTTTTCTCAAAAAAAAATAAAAGAGCTTGATCATAGCAAAATGATCCCTGAAATTTATACTGAGATTTCGTTAAGAGATAAATTTCGTAAAAATATACTACACAGGTATTTTTCTTGAAACTACTTGAAAGAAATATTCTTTTTTCGCTTGTAATCCTTGCAAGCATACCATTTTCCCTTGCTATACATATAAATATTGGTGTCGCAAAAATCAGCATTGCTGAATTCTTTGAAATTTTCATTTTGCTAAATGCTATTTTTTTGATTATGCACAATGGCATTAGCAAAGAACACGGTGCATTGTTGTTAATATTTGTGATTTTGATCATATTTTATTCAACACTATCAATTACATTTAATAATGCAACAAAGAATGAGACATTGATTCAATCTCGATTTTATTTACCATTTTTAACAGCTACAACATTGCTAGCAGTTAAAATTAGAGTAAATATCCAACAATCACTAATAAAAATTTCATTTGGCATTACATTATCTGCAATTATTGCAGTAATTTGTCATTTATTTTTTCGCGACTTAGTCGTACGATTAATATCGGCCGATGAACAAACAGTTTATGTAGTAGAGACGGGTGGTCGAATGTACTGGGACACGTCAAGCATTGTTTTTTTTGTAATAGCTTCATTTTTTATTTCGAAATTTAAAAATGTATTTGCCACCTCCATTTTAATAATTTTTCTTGGAATCATATTAACTCAGTCTCGATCTCTGCTTATTGCGTTTTTACTAATATTTGTTTTAAGTTTTTTAAAAACAAAAGGTAGTTCATTTAGATTTATTATTCCAATAATTATTGGAGCCACCTCCGTGCTATTATTTTTTTTAGTAGCTGACGATCAGATGAAAAGCCTACTACTTACACGATTTGGCGTTTCAGATATTGAGTCAGAATATGAAAGAGCCTTTTTGATAAATCGAGTCTTACTTTATCAACAATACATTTCAATATTGGTCGACACTTTCCCGTTTGGTCAAGGTCTAGGCATACCGTTGGGAGTCAATGGTGCCGGAATCCCAGTATATACGACCGATATAAGTATGCTTTCGTTCTTTCTACCATTGGGTGTATTTGGTTTGTCACTATTCATGTGGTTTATTTGGGTGAATTGGAGTCTTTTTTCAAGACAAAAAATGCTAAAAAACTCATTTGCTGCAAATATTTTTAAACTAATACTTTCTGTGACATTTTTAATGTCATTTAACATTGATATTTTCTCTAGGGACATTTTTGTTATTTATTTGGTATATTTTGCATCCGCATTCAAGCAGACATATGCTACATCAGACATTTTAAAAACTCAAAAAATATGATTGATATCATTATCGTTAACTGGAATTCAGGAATTTATTTAAATAGATGTATTTATAGTATTAACGAATATCATTCAGGATTGGTATCGCTGGTTATTATTGTGGATAATTCATCGTCCGATAACTCACTCGCACAAATCTCACCACTACATAATAAACCATTTGAAATTAAAATAATTAGGAATGCTTACAACCTTGGGTTTGGAAAGGCCTGCAACCAAGGTGTAAGCTTATCAAGCAGCAACCACCTTTTGATTTTAAACCCAGATGCTTTGCTGTATATGGATACCCTGCCTAAGGCAATGGCATACCTGCAAGACCCACACAATGCCAAGGTGGGCATATGTGGCGTGCAATTGTTTGATGAATCTGGACAGGTAGCTCGACACTGTGCACGCTTCCCGTCCGCATCGGGTTTGGTGGCCCACGCCATCGGGCTAGATCGGTTCTTTCCCCGTCTAGGTCACGTCATGGCCGAATGGGATCATGCGCAAACCCGACATGTTGATCATGTCATTGGTGCCTTCTTCCTGGTGCGGCGTGAGCTATTTGATGCGTTGCACGGCTTTGACGAGCGTTTCTTTGTTTATCTGGAAGATCTTGACTTTTCCTATCGTGCCCACCGCGCCGGTTGGAGCAGCGTTTACTTGACCGCTGCGCAAGCTTTTCATATAGGTGGCGGCACCTCCAATCAGGTGAAAGCGCGTCGTTTGTTTTATTCTTTGCGCAGTCGTTTGTTGTATTCGGTCAAACACTTCTCGCGGGTTGGTGCCTTTGCGGTTCTCTTAACCACTCTGTTGTTGGAACCATTTTCGCGGTCGGCGCAGGCACTGCTACGCTGTTCATGGCCTAGCTTGAAGGAAACATGGGCTGCCTACGGCATGCTGTGCCGTTGGTTGCCGCAATGGGTACTGAAAAAGGAAACACGATGAGCAACGCCTTGCTGGATGAGGCCCAGTTGTTGCGCTTGCTGCGCTGTCCGCTCTGCAGAAACGGTGCGCTGACCGCCAACGATGTTGAATTGGTTTGCAGTGTTTGCGCATCGTGTTTTCCAATGGCGGGGCACCGGCCCATTCTTCTACGCAGTGACAATGCCTTATTTTCCATCGATGACTATCGAAAGGCTGTACCCGATCATAAGAATCGTTCGGAGGGTTTCGCGCGTTTCGTGCCCAGTCCATCGGTGAATCTTGCCAGTGACCGGGTTCTAAGCAAACTGCGTACAACGCTCGACGCAAGCGGCGCTTGCAATATTTTGGTGGTAGGCGGTGGGCGGCAGCGGGCTTGGCTTGATCCGCTGTTGCGTGCCGTGCAAGCGCACCGAGTGGTGTATTCCGATATTGACTTGGGTGCGGATGTCGATCTGTTTTGTGATGGTCATGATTTGCCTTTCATTGACGGCGCATTTGATGCGGTCGTGACCACTGCAGTGCTAGAGCATGTGCTTTACCCGGAGCGGGTAGCCGCAGAGATTGCACGTGTGCTCAAAACGGGTGGCTTGTTGTATTCAGAGCTTCCGTTTATGCAGCAGGTTCATGAAGGTGCCTATGATTTCACCCGTTACACGCTCTCGGGTCATCGCCGCCTTTTCAATGCCTTTCAGGAGATTGGATCTGGCATGGTTGCTGGCCCTTCAACGGCTTTGGTCTGGTCTATTGAAAACTTTGCATTGGCTTTTGTGCGTAAAACGGCGTTGAGGAAACTGACTAAGGCTTTTGTGCGTGTACTTTTCGGGTTGCTGAAGTATTTTGATTATTTTTTAGTCGATCGATCAGAAGCCATGGACGCTGCATCGTGTACTTATTTTTTCGGCTCCAAAGCGGATATACCGATCGGCGATAGTGAGATCATCGCTAAGTATGTGGGTGCTAAGCATTTGACGCATACCTGATCATGCGCGTACTTTTGCTGAGCAAGTACGATCGCTTGGGTGCAAGCAGCCGATTACGTTCGTACCAGTATTTACTTTTTCTTGAACACCACGGTATAACCGTGGTGGTCGCATCCCTGTTCGATGAGGCCTATGTGCAGGGTTTGTATGCTCGCGCTGTGCCAAGATGGCGGGTATTGGTCGGATACTTTAAGCGCCTATGGTTACTTTTCCGGTCACGGTCCTATGATGTGCTGTGGGTCGAGAAGGAGGCCTTACCTTGGTTTCCCGCTTTCTTTGAACTTTCATTGCTAGTGCGGGGCACCCCTATTGTTGTGGATTACGATGACGCAGTTTTTCATCGTTACGACATTCACCGTAGTAGGGTAGTACGTTTTTTACTCGGTAAAAAGATTGAGCGGATTATGGCTTCTGCAGATGTAGTGATCGCAGGTAGTGAATATTTGATTGATCGTGCCCGTAGAGCTACTGCTAAGCGCATTGAAAAAATTCCAACGGTGGTTGATCTTGACCGATATTCGTTATCCCCGGCAAGGCATTCTGCGGGAGAGGTGATCATTGGCTGGATCGGTACGCCAGGCACAGCAACTTATCTTCTTCCCCTTATTCCGGTATTCAAAGCGTTACGCGATACTTGTAGGATTCGTGTAATGGCCATCGGTGCCAACAACCGGTCTGACTTTGAAGGTGTTATCGAAACAGTTCCCTGGAGTGAGGCAACTGAGGTGGCCCTGCTCAGTGAGGTCGATATTGGCATCATGCCGCTACCTGATGAACCCTTTGAACGGGGTAAATGTGGCTACAAGCTCATTCAATACATGGCCAGCGGAAAGCCTGTGGTTGCTTCGCCTGTCGGTGAAAACGCACATATTGTTAGGTCTGGCGTAAATGGTTTTCTGCCTAATAACGATTCTGAATGGCTGAAGCATTTAACTGAGCTATGTCAGTCTGAAGTGCTTCGTAGGCGTATGGGAGCTGCTGGCAGAGAGATTGTCGAAAGAGAATATTCGTTATCCATAACAGCACCGCGATTACTTCAAATACTACGAGAAGTCGCGCGTTAATCCTGTTCGCGCACTCGCTGGAAGATGCTATTGCTTAACGAAAATGTTTGGGAGAGTCTTTTTTGAGCAAGACCATCATGATTGCGCTCAATACCGCGTGGAACCTGGTGAATTTCCGTTCTGGCTTGATCAAAGCTTTGGTTGCGCGGGGGTACGAGGTGGTCGCTGTTGCCCCAAAGGATGAATACGCAGTACAGCTTCAAACACTAGGTTGTCGTTATTTACCTTTGCCTATGGATAACAAAGGTACACACCCTGGTCGGGACCTGCTTTTGTTAGTTCGTTTCTTTACCTTGATGCGAGCAGCCAAGCCGGATGTGTTTCTGGGTTATACCGTTAAACCGAACGTGTACGGGTCTCTTGCTGCGCATGCCTTTCGGATTCCTGTTATCAACAACGTTGCGGGACTTGGTACGGTTTTCATCAAAGGGGGCTGGCTGAACCAACTGGTGCGAGGGCTTTACCGCATCGCTTTGTCTCGTTCAGCGAGAGTTTTCTTTCAAAACGAAGATGACCGGCAGTTGTTTATTTCCGGTGGGCTTGTGTCTGAGTCCGTCACGGATCGTCTTCCCGGCTCTGGCGTTGATTTGTCTAAGTTTCAGCCAACCCCATTACCGGCGCGGCAAGTGGTACGTTTTTTATTGATCGCCAGGATGTTGTGGGATAAGGGGGTGGGTGAGTATGTTGAAGCCGCTCGGCTGCTCAAACAGCGGGGCATACACGCAGAGTGCTGTCTCTTAGGCTTTCTTGACGTGCAAAACCCTGCCGCCATTTCCCGCAATCAAATGGACGACTGGATGGCCGAAGGGGTTGTGCGTTACCTTGGGGTAAGTGACAACGTTCGTGAAGAGATCGCCCAGGCCGACTGCGTCGTTTTGCCCTCCTTCTACCGGGAGGGAACACCCAGAACCTTGCTCGAAGCCGCAGCCATGGCACGACCTATCGTGACCACCGATTCGGTGGGTTGCCGGGATGTCGTCGATGACGGTGAGAGTGGCTACCTATGTAAACCCAAGGACGCTTCTGACCTGGCCGCCAAGATGGGGCTCATCGTCTCCATGTCGCCTGCTGAGCGGGAGGCGATGGGCCTGAGCGGCCGTGAAAAGGTGGAACGGCAGTTCGACGAGGAAATTGTGATTCGCAAGTATCTTGAGGCTATTGAGATAGCCATTTCAAAGAAGTAAGTTTTTGGGTCTGGACGATCAACATGAC
>Ga0172369_10005194_pt1 | contig 16129 bp, 14 predicted proteins | sample LakKiv25m_FD_114539 | JGI IMG/M metagenome (GOLD analysis project Ga0172369, IMG submission 114539) | Freshwater microbial communities from Kabuno Bay, South-Kivu, Congo - kab_022012_11.25m | ecosystem: Environmental > Aquatic > Freshwater > Lake | place: Democratic Republic of the Congo...
CTCGATGAAGGCCATCTGCCCGTTGTAAAAGCCGTAAATGAAGGTCTGGGTGAACGGCTGCCCGTGGAATTCCGGCGAGGCCGGATTGACCCAGTGCCAGCCCATGCGCGGCTCGACGGTGCCCTCCGGACCGATGTAGCCTTCCGGAATAGACTCCGGGGCCGGCATCGTCATCGCCCGCGCCAGGTCCTCTCCCGTGCCCGTGATCTGCGCGCGCTGTGCCGGAGTGATGATGTAGAAGTGGAAGTCGAAATGCGGTACGTCGTAAATCCCCGGCGGGATATGCCCGTGCGGATTCCAGTTCAACACGACATGAGCGAAGGGGGTGGCCTTCGCCTGCCGCGGCAGCGGCAAAACAAATTCGGTATCCTCCGCCGGCAGGCCGGCCAGCGCCTGCTCGGTGAGATTGATCCCGATAGCCAGCAGATTCCCCTGGCCATCCTGCAGCACCCAGGTATACGCGCTCCCATTTCCGACAGCCACATGCGCGCCTTCATGGCGGGTTACGCCGGCGGCGTGCAGCGGCGCCAGCAGGCCGAACAGCAATCCGGCGACCAGCAGGATGCCGGGTCGGACATATCGTTGTTGCATGTCATCTCCTTTCTTCATCACCCATGACGGATTGGATCGAACACCTGCGGTCTGCCCGTCCACGCTTAAGAGCAAACGCGGCGGGTCGCCTGAATCTCACACATTGATGGTGTTCAGCGCTTTGCCGGCCGGGCGCTGTAATATTTCAGCAAGCCGATGGTGGATTGACAAGGGATATATGGAACAATGACCTGGGGAGTAGGCCTGCGCACGGGCCGGGAGGTAAGGTGAGTATGGAGCGCGACAGAACACGAGCGACAGACCGGCGCATCCGGCAGGGATTTACCCTGGTGGAGTTGCTGGTGACGCTGTTGATTTTGGGTATGGCGTTAATCTCGCTCAGCCAGTTATACCTGGCCGGGATGTGGACCACGCAAAAGGCCCGGTACATGTCGATCGCCACCAAGCGAGCGCAATCCGAGATCGAGCGCACGCAGGACCTCGGTCTGCTGATTCTGCGGAACGGCCCCAGCGAAGATTCCTATCCCGCCGCCGAATATACCTATCACGCTGACGGGCGCGGCGTGGACTTTCAAACGCCGCCGCTCCCGGACGGGCGGGGCTCCGTCACCTGGCAATTCTGGCCGCCCAATACCGCGGAGAACGAGTATCTGCTGAAAGTGACCACTCATATCACCTGGGAAGGCTCGTCGCGCTCCCGTTCAGTGGTGAATGTGTGCACCTTGTTGACGAACCGACGATGAGGGGGCGCTATGTCGCGCAGAATGACCGCCGGGGTGACTTTGCTGGAGCTGGTGATGGCGGCGTTCATCATCGCCCTTTCCTTCTTCGTCATCGTGAACATCTCGATCAAGGCCTCCAAGCTTTACGCGCGCACCTCGGTGCATATCGAGCCGCAGGCGTCCGCCATGATCGCCTTCAAGCGCATGGAGCGGGAAATCCGCCAGGCGATGGTCATCAGCACCACCACGCCGTCGCCTTCCACCTGGGTCGAAATCACCTTGCCCGAAAAGGACGCCCAGGGGTTGAACCAACTCAGCGTGGATGCGACGGGGCGGCTGATACTCATGCCGGGCCAAACAGTCAGCTATTTCCTGGGCAGGAAACTATGGCTGCAGGATGCGACCCACACCCTCTGGTCGGCGCGGCCATCCGCCACAGGCACCACGCTGTTTCGTGCCGAGAGTAGTTATAATTTCTGGGCCAATAGCTTTTCGCACGCTCGGATCGTCATCGACAACATCGTCAACCCGAACATCACCAGCATCGAAAACGAACAACAACTCACCCGAGACGCATTGGCGAATACCTTGTTCGTCTATACACCGTATGACGATAACGGCACGCCGGATGATTATACCGACGACAGGCCGTTGACGACGACGAATCTGATTGGCATCACCTTGATTGTGAAAACCATGCAAAATGGCCGCCCTGTGTATACCCCGCTCTGGACCAAGTTTTGCCTGCGGAACAATTAGAACGGCATATACGCAGCGATGCGAAATGGAGGTTTATGATGCGGACAGGCGCGAAAACACACGGACTGATCTTTGTCGTGGCTTTGCTGTCGATGCTGGGCATGGTGCTCGTCGGCACGGCCTTTGTGTCATCCGCATCCCAGCAGCTCCAGGACGCGCGGCGTGACCTGGACATGCTGCAGGCGACATCACTGGCAGACGCCGGGTTGAATTACTTCATCTGGAAGCAACGGTATTCGGGTCAGCCAATCACCGATGTCTATGATAGCGTGACCGATATCTTTGCTTTGGCGCCGACCGGAAACCCCTCACCGCAAGTAACGGATAATACGTTGTCCTTCGGGGATGCGACGGGGGATGTGTGGCTCTTTAACTACAGACCGCAAAATGCCACCTATGACTCTTACCAGGTGATAGCGAAGGGCTACTGCCGGGGGCGCAATCGCGTTGTGCGCGCGGTATTACAGGGACCGGTCACATCGGGGAACGGAGTCAGGCCGCCATGGATGGACTACACCATCTTCGCCGACGCTTCGATGGTGATCGATACGTCCACTAATGTCACCGGCGCAATTGCCAGCAATGGGAATATTATCCTGAACATGAGCGGTGGCGGTGGCCTGATCGGGAATGTACGCGCCGCGACGACGATAAAGTTCGGAAAAAACAGTACCTATGTGCGTGGTAATCTGGTTTATGGCACCGCCCTTTACGATTCAAGAAACAGTATATTGACGAACTTTCAAGGAAGTGGATATGTCAGTGGCAGCGTAAGGACGATCCCAGATGATGAGCCGAAAACCATTCCGGTCGATGGCATGAATCCGCAAACCTATCTCGACTGGGCGAATTCCTATGGCTCAAGCGCGTTGTATGACGACGCTACGTTGAGCAATCCGGCGCTGGTGACGACGCCTATCCTGTTTATCAACGCGGATAATACCCCCGGATTCACCCTGCGCATTACCGCCAATCTGCCCGGCCCGTTGACCATCTTCGTCAACGGCAACGTCGAGTTGCGTGGCAACGTTACCCTCGGCACCGGCACTGCGCCGGTGGCTGTCATCGCCACCGGGAACATCTCCTGCAGCGGCACGCCGACGATCAACGGCATGGCCTGGGCAAACGGCACCTTCGGCGGCGGCACCCCCAACGTCAACGGCTCGGTGCGCTGCCAGGTTGTCGGATCCTTTCAGGGGAATCCGCAGCTCACCTGGAAGCATTTTTCCGACACGCTCATCAACCCGCCGGATTTCACCGATATGTGGAAGCAGGAATCCTGGGAGTTGCTCTGATACCATCGAGGCTTGCGCCGAACCACGCGGAGAGCAATTGCGTGGTGAGGAATGAACGGTGAATGGGGCTGGTCCGGGGGATGCAACTACCGGACCAGCCCCATTCACCATTCACCACTTACCGCCCACTCCCACTCCGGGCGCCAGCACCTGCAGCAGCAGGCCGGCAGCGAGGCTGATGGCCAGCAGCAGGCCGAGGATGCCCAGGGTGTTCCAACGGCTGCGATTTTCCTTCACGAGTACCAGCAGGCCCACCCCCGCGCTGCTGATCAGACCGGCCATTGCCGCGCCGAAGGTGATCTTGCCGGCAATCAGCAACTGTGTGATGGCTACCGAAGCGGCGCAGTTCGGAATCAGCCCCACCAGCGCCGCCAGCACCGGCTGCCACAGCGGATGCCGCGACAGCAGCATTCCGGACATGGGACCGGCATATCGGTAGCCCAGATACCCGAGGGCCAGCGTAACCAGGAAAATGAAGGCGAAGACCCTGAGCGTGTGCTGCAGCGGGTGCCAGAGCAGCGCGGACCACGCCGAGGGTTGCTGCGGGCATTCACCGGCGATGTGATGATCGCAGCAGCCGTGCTCGCGCAGCACCTCGTCGATCTCATCGTGGTCATGCGCCGCCGGAGCGTGCGCGATGGCGGTCATTTCGTGATGATGCGGATCGACGATATCGCCGGCCTCGAGCGCCGCTTCGTCGGTCGGTTGCTGATGAAAGTCTTCATGTGCATGCGAAACAGGGGCTGATTCATCGTCCGCGTGTGTCGGCGGTCCTTGCCGTGGCCGAACGGCGTGCAGCGCCAGGTCGATGCCGTAACCGGCAATGATGGCGATAACGATCTTGGTCGTGATGATGGGCACGATCCAGCCCAGGTTGCCCGGCTGCGACAGCAGCACCGGCACCGCTTCGTCGGAGGTGGAGATGAACACCGCCAGCAGCGTGCCGACGGTGATCAGCCGCCGGGCATAGAGCGCGCTGCCCATCACCGAAAAGCCGCACTGTGGGATGCCGCCGAAGAGCGCCCCGAGCAGCGGTCCCGCCTTGCCCGCCTTGCGGATCTGCCGGCCGATGGCGTCGCCATAGCGATATTCCAGCACCGCCACCGCCACGTAGACCACGAGCAGGAAGGGGAGCAGTTTCAGGCTATCCAACAGCGCTTCATAGAGCACTTTGAGCATCCGACCGTCCCCTTCAGGAATGTGTCTCCGCCTGGCAGCGCGGGCACAGGCCGTAAACCTCCAGGCGGTGCGATTCGATGGCGTAGCCGGTCTGTGTCATCAGCAGCTTCTCCAGCACCGACAGGTCGCACGCGTCGAACTCGATGATGGTTCGGCACCCGCGGCAGATCAGCGGGTGAGCGTGCCCGGGTCGGGCGGCGACGAAATAGGTCTTGCCGGCGGGATCCTGCACGCGGCTCAGCAGGCCCAGGTCCAGGAAGAGGAACACGGTGCGGTACACCGTCGCCTGCCCGATCCCCGCGCCGTGCAGCGCCTCCACCGCTTCGGCAATGGTATGCCCCTGCGGGTGCTCGTGAAAAAACCGCCACACCGCCCGCCGCTGCGGCGTGCACGGCACCCCCCGCGCCTGGAGGACAGTATCCAGTTCTTTATCGCATGCGTGAGTCATGATTGATAATATTTATCAATCATGGATCGAAATGTCAAGAGGATCGCTCTCTCCTTTTGTTCTTTTGTCTGAATCCCCGTGCAGACAAAAGGCAGGGACGGCTTGCCTGCGAAAGATTCTCATTGCTTGGCGGTCGACCGTTTATGTTATAATGGGTTAATTTTATAAGGACAGGGAGGTTCGTTTACTATGACGCGTTTCGTCTTCTGGTTCGCCCTGGCGCTTTGCGCCCTGCTGCCGTGCTTCGCTATCGACACTCCTTTCCCAATGCTGCCGCCCGGCTGGACGGTGCAGCAATCGATGACGGTGCCGCCAGCCAACCTGGCGGCTTTCAGCCAGAAATTCGGCGCGAAGATCACCGGGTTGAGCAACACCATCCTGAACGCGGACGGGCAACGGCTGCAGGTGAACGTCATCGAGTGTGCTGCGGAAGCAGATGCGGTCAAGGTGACCGCGGCCCTTCGGACGATGCATGCCAGTCCGATCTTCTGCCTGCAGCTCGGGATGCGCGCGGTGGAATTCGTCTGTAATGACGGCCGGCTGGCGCTGAAGGCGCCATATGCCCTCGGCCTGCGCCCGCGCAGCGCCGTCTATGATGTGCGGTTAGTGGTAGCTGCGGTTGACAAATGCGATTACATGAAGTGCACGCCGCTGTTCAACGATTTTCTCAACCTGCAGGCGCACCCGGACGACCAGGCGGCGAAAAACGCGGTGCTGAACAATGCGCGCGGCTTCACCTTCGGCCAGGCTATCACATTGCGGACGCTGGGCAGCAACAGCAAACCGGTCGCCTACGAGTTTTCGCCCATGCCGGAAAGCGCCACCCCGTTTGCAGCGGGTGACGGCGCCCGCTACGTCTTTCGCAACCTGCCGGTCAGCCAGGACGTGCCATACGTCAAGGTGTCTACCCGCATCACCGTTCAGGCCTTCACTGCCACTCCGACAACGCGCAAAGCGGATACGGCGCTGCTCGATGCCACACCGCGCTGGCCGAGTGATAACAAGCAGATCGCGGCGCTGGCAGGTCAGATCACCGCCGGGTATGCGACGCCGGAAGAGAAAGCCTGGGCTATCCTGGACTGGCTGCTGCCCGGTAAAAACCTGAAATTCGGCGGCGCCGACACCGGCTCCCGTTACGGCGTGATGCAAACCCTGACGCAGGGTTACGGACACTGCTGGGACTTCTCCGATGTGTTCGTCACCCTCTGCCGCGCCGCCGGCATCCCCTGCCGGCAGGTGGGCGGCTGGCTGATCGGCCAATCCGGCCACGTCTGGGCGGAAGTGCTCCTCCCCGATCAAGGTTGGATGCCGGTCGATCCCACCGCCGGCAGCGCCTGCACCACCGACTACGTGCCCTTCTTTACCACCGAAGACGGCGAAATGCCGATCGTCTATCTGGCGATACCGGTGATTAAGGAAGAAACGGTGGAGCAATAATTTACACATTCGTTCTCGTACTCGATCATAAATATGAGATAGAGGAACGAGAACGCATACGAATAATCAGCACCGTATGGTCCTGTTCACCAAATCCAAATTCTGGCACCTCGCGCCCCCCCGCCTGGTCGAGGAGCGGGACGATCTTGTGCTGCTGGTGTGGGGTGATCTGCCATACTGGAGCGTGGTGGACCGCGAATTTTACTCCCTGCTGCAAGCGCTGGACGGGCGCCGGGCTCGACGCGGTGCTGCAGGAGCGACCAGATGCCTGGGGTCGGCCTTTCCGCATGGTCAAGGAAGACCACAGCAAACCAAACCTTTATGAAATTCGCAGCGACGGGCCGGATAAGACGACAGGTACGAAGGACGATCTCTCATGGACCTTTGAATTGGCGCAGGTCGCTAAAAAGGATGATCGTAAATCTATTGGCAAATGAGAGACCAGTCAAAACAGGACTTTCCGCCCCCGCGCCGAAAAAAAGGAACGAAGGATCACGCACCAATGCGACTGAGCGGATTGGCAATCGGGTGGATGGCGCTGGGGGGGCTGTGCCTGCTGGCGGCGCCGCTGGCGCGGGAGATGCTGTGGCTGGCCATCGCCCTGAACGGGACGCTGGGCGTGCTGCTGGTGGCGGACGCCCTGCTGCTGCGGCGGCTGGAGGCGCTGAAGGTCGAGCGCGCGCACGATGAGATCCTTTCGCTGGGGACGGCCAACCTGGTGCGGCTGGCGGTGGAGAACCCCACGCCCTTTCCCTGCCGCATCGCGCTGCGTGATGCGCCGCCGACCGAGTGCACCAGCGAGTCGCCCGACGCCGCCGGCGCGCTGGTCGCCTTCGGCCGCTTCACCGCGCAGTATCACCTCACCCCGCTCAAGCGCGGGGAGTGCCGTTTCGCGCCGCTCACCCTGCGCGTGAAAACGACCGCCGGTCTGTGGGTGCTGCAGCGGCAATACGCGCACGACGACGCGGTGAAGGTCTACCCGAATATCCAGCAGACCAAGCAGCAGCACCTCCTCTCGCGGAAGCTGCGCGCGCGGCAGATGGGCCTGCGCGCGCTGCGCCTGCGCGGGCAGGGCACCGAGTTCGAATCGCTGCGCGATTACCTGCCGGACGATGAGCTGCGCCGGGTGGACTGGAAGGCCAGCGCGCGGCGCAACAGCCTGGTCACCCGCGAATATGACGTCGAGCGCAGCCAGCAGATCATGCTGGTGCTCGACCTGGGCCGCGCCATGGCCACCCACCTGGACTACATGACCAAGCTCGACCACGCCATCAACGCCGCCGTGCTGCTCACCTACGTCAGCGCGCAGTCCGCCGACCGTGTGGGGGTGATGGCCTTCGCCGACGAGGTGGAAGCCTACATGCCGCCGGGCAAGGCCGGGCAACTGCCGCTGGTGCTTGACCAGCTTTACCCGCTGCATCCCAAACTGGTGGAGTCGGATTACCGCGGCGCCTTCACCTTCCTCGCCCACCACCTGCGCAAGCGGTCGTTAGTGGTCATCTTCACCGACCTCATCGACCCGGAATCCTCGCGCCGCCTCATGGACAACCTGGCGCTGCTCCACCCGCAGCACATGGTGCTCTGCGTCGCGCTGAGCGATTACGAGCTGAAGGAGATCCTCTCCGGCCCGCCCCCCGACACCGCCGGCATGTATCAGCAGACCGTGGCCAACCTGGTGCTGGAAGACCGCCAACTCGCCCTCTCCACCCTCCACCGCCGCGGCATCCTCACCGTGGACGCCGCCCCCAGCGACCTGTCGGTCGCGGTGGTGAACCGATACCTGGCGATTAAACGGGAAGGACGGGTGTAACCAGAAAGAGTGAGGATAGCATGGATATTCAATCATTGCTCAGCGAGCCCGGTAAGCTCTGGCGCGGTCAACCTGGTGCTACTGAAGAGCAAATTCGTTTATTGATTGAGAATATCCCGATTCAGTTACCAGATGAGTTACTCGACCTGCTTCGTTACACAAATGGTGGCGAAGGTGCCCTCGATCTTCCGCCTCTATGGTTGCAACTCTTCTCAGTTGATCTTATTATCGATACCACTAGTGTTCCATACTTACGAGAATATTACCCTGATTTTTTCGTCTTCGCCGGTAATGGCGGCATGGAGGATATTGCGTTCGATCTCCGGAAAAGTGCGCCTCCCTGGCCTGTTGTTATGATCGATCCGGTCTGTGGTGCGGAAGGTATTATCGAAATTGCTCCCGACATCACTACATTTATTAAGGCAATAGGGATCGATAACACAAGGGAATAAAGATTTCATTCTTTATAGATAACTAGCCACCTTGACGATGGAGCTTACATCTCGTACAATGATTACAGGTATAACGAGTTGTACAAGATTGAGCTGCCTTCGGTAAGGAGCATGAAATGACCGATATGACAATCGCGGATGCGCGGAAAGAGTTCGCGGAGATCATTAATCACACTGCTTATGGGAAACGCCGCACGGTGATCACGCGGCGCGGCAAAGCGCTGGCCGCGGTGGTGCCCATCGAAGATTTGCGCCTGCTGGAAACCCTCGAACAGGAAGTGACCTTACGGGAAGCCAGAGCGGCTCTCGCGGAAGCCGATCGCGTCGGCACCATACCGCTTGCTGATGTTATCGCGCGCATGGCAAAGAAGAAAACCGAATCCGACAGGGAGTAATCGGTTGTCTCCAAAAACACCCGAATAGCACGTGAAGGAGTCAACGCCATGTATGAAGTCGTGTTCACCCCGCACGCCATGCGTCAGCTTGAGGAATTGAGCGAATCGCTTCAGATGAAGGTAGTCGATATCGTCACGGAATATATGGCTATCTCGCGCCTTCCCGGCGAGCGATTTCATATCGATCCAAAGATGTATAGCGATGTCATCGGAGGCCTGGAGATTGTTTATCGCAAAGAGAAAAGCCGCGTTACCATCGCATTAATCAAGAAGATCGATGAATAAGGGTCATTCAATGATTGGCGATTGGATACTTAGAGAGAACCTGAAGGCCTTCTGCGAAGTCTGTGCGTTTGTGGTAGGATACAACTATACCGAGTTAGATTGGGATGCTATCAGTTACGGTGTCGATTCACACCAAACGGATGATGGACAGTGGTTTGAATACGCATTTGAAGGAAGCAGCACTATATCTTTTCGACTTGCCTTTGAGACGCAAGGTGGACAGCATGGTATCGTAATGGTCGAAATCGATGCGATTCTAGAGATAGAGCAGCAAATATGTATGGCAGTGATGATTATGCAAGATTACGTTCTCCAAAGAACACGGTGAGTAACCATTCTCAATCAGTTTACCAATGTCTCTGTGCCTCCGTGCCTCTGTGGTTCAATATGCGGATAACTCCCCGCCTCCTCCCCGTCACGGGCCGCGAAATTATGTTACAATACCTGTAACCGCACCATGGCCTACCAATCTCTTTACCGCAAATATCGTTCCCGCGACTTCACCGACCTGATGGGGCAGCGGCACGTGACGCAGACGCTGGCCAACGCCATCGGCTCGGGGCGGGTGTCGCACGCGTACCTGTTTTGCGGGCCGCGCGGGACGGGGAAGACCAGTACCGCGCGCGTGCTGGCGAAGGCGTTGAACTGCATCAACGGCCCGACGGCGGCGCCCTGCGACGAGTGCCCCTACTGCGTCTCCATCCGCCAGGGCAACGCCATCGACGTCATCGAGATCGACGCCGCCAGCAACCGCAATATCGATGACATGCGCCAGCTTCGCGAGCAGGTGAACTACCCGCCGGTGGAGCTCCGCTACAAATTTTACATCGTGGATGAAGTCCACCAGCTCACCCGCGATGCCTTCAACGCCTTCCTGAAGACACTGGAAGAGCCGCCCGGACATGTGATTTTCGTGCTCTGCACCACCGACCCGCACCAGTTGCCGGCCACCATCCTCTCCCGCTGCCAGCGGTTCGACTTCCACCGCATCACGCTGGATGACATCGCCGAACGGCTGCGCTGGGTGGTAGAACAGGAGGGCTGGACGCTGGAAGAAGAAGCGGTGCACCTGCTGGCGCGCGCGGCGAACGGCGGGTTGCGCGACGCGCTGAGCCTGCTCGACCAGGCGGCCTCCTACGCGGGCACCGACATTACCGCGCAGCATATCCGCGACATCCTCGGCGGCATCGACCTGGAGCTGCTGACGCGCTTCACCGACACCATCGTACACAAGGACGCCGTCGCGATGTTCCACCTGGTGGATGCGGTGATTTCCGACGGGAAGGACGTGCCGCAGCTCGTCGGCGAGCTGATCCAGCACTGGCGCAACCTGCTGCGCGCGCAGATCGGCGGCCCGGACGCGCTGATGGAATTCGCTCCCGAGCAGCGCAATCTGCTGGTCGGGCAGGCGCGGCAGACCACGCAGCCGGCGCTGATGCGCGCCATTACGCTGCTCTGCGAGGCGGAAAACGAGCTGCGCTGGAATGCCCAGCAGCGGCTCCTCCTCGAGCTCTACAGCCTGCGCATCATGGGCGAGGAGCCGGCGCCGCCGGTCGCCGGCGCCGTGCCGGCCCGACCGGTCGAGCGCCGGTTTGATACCCCGTCGCGGGCCGCGGAACCGGCCCCGCGGTCGGCAGAACCTGCGCCGCGACCGGCAGAACCTGCGCCGCGACCGGCAGAACCTGTCGCGCGACCGGCAGCATCCACGCCGGCAGCGCCCGCGCCCGCGCCGGAACCCGCGGATGCATCGTCCGCCGGCGAGTGGACCGTGCCGCGGCTGAAGAAGGACTGGCCGAAGTTCATCGAGTGGATGAGCCGCTCGCCCAAGCTGGAGAACCTGCGCACGCGCATCGTCGAGAAGTGCTGGCCGCAGCGCTTGATCGGCGACACGCTGACGCTGAACACCGCCAGCGCCTTCACCCGCGACCAGGTGGCTGACCGCCCGCAGGTGTTGCAGGTACTGCAGCAGTGCCTGCAGACCTACTTCAAAGCGTCCTTCCTGGTAAGCCTCGAGGTGCAGAACGGCGGGAACAAGGCGCCCGCCCCCCAACCTGCGGCGGAAACGCCTCAACCCGCGGCGTCCGCCCCCGAGCCGCCCCCCGCCCCCGCCGCCCCCAAACCCGCCGGCGATGTGGTGGCCGAGCGGATAAAGCAGGTGTTCAGCGGGAGCGAAGAGATCACGCAGTAGCTCAGGGACTGTCCCGAGCCCGCGGAACTGAAGCACGTTGTTCACAATTAACGCCCGGTAATGGGATCACGGGACTGTCCCCCCCGCGTGAATAGGTTAACCTTTCGAACGTGGGGGGACAGTCCCGTGGTTATACAAGCGGCGATTGAGGAAGGCGAACGGTTCTGGTCCCGCGGGGACGGGACAGTCCCTGAGTATGCAAGGAACGACCATGACCCTCCGCAATTTCAGCCCGCAGGTGATGTTCGAGCAGCTCGGCGAGGAGCACACGCCGGCGTGTGCGTTCGCCGGCGGCGACGTCGCGGCGTGGAAGGCGGCCACGCTGCCGCGGGTGCTGGCCACGCTCGGCGACTATCCGGAGCGCGTGCCGCTGAACCCCGAATTGATGGCGGAGTGGGAGCACGACGGCCTGCGCAAGCAGCGCTGGCACCTCGACGTGAGCAAATACATCTCTGCCTCCTTCCTGCTCAACATCCCTGGCGACCTGAAGGCGGGGGAGAAGCGGCCCGCCATCTGCTGCTGGCACGGGCATGGGCCGTTCGGCAAGGAGCCGGTAATGGGCAACGACGCCAGCCCGGAGCTGCGCGCCTCCATCGCCTTCCACAACTATTCCTATGGCCACCAGATGGCGAAAAAGGGCTTTGTCACCTTCGCCATCGACTGGATCGGCGCCGGCGAGCGCTGCGACGGCAATAAGCCGTTCCACCGCTGGACGGAGTTCGGCCCCGAGTGGTGCAATGTCTATTACATGCACGCCACCATGCTGGGGATGACCAATATCTCCATCAACGTGGTGCACGGCATGGCGGCCACCGACTTCGCCTGCTCGCTGCCCTGCGTGGACGCCGGCCGGCTGGGGGTGATGGGCCTCAGCGGCGGCGGGGTCTGCGCGCTGTGGAGCGCCCTCTGCGACCCGCGCATCAAGGCGGCAGAGATCATCGGCTACAGCGACCTCTTCCCCATCTTCGGCGTGCGCGACGTGAATTATTGCGGTATGCAAATTTCACCGGGCCTCTTCAAGCTGGTCGATCTGCCGGACCTGCACGGCCTGCTCGCCCCGCGCCCGCTGCTGATCGACATCGGCGCCAATGATTCCTGCTTCGGCATCGACGGCGCCATGGCCTGTTACCGCAAGGTACAGCGGATCTACGCCGCCGCCGGCGTGCCCGACCGCCTGGAACTGGACCTCTTCCCCGGCGAGCACGGGTGGGGCGGCAAGAAGTCGGTAGACTTCTTTGGCAACTATCTGTAACGCTCAGGGACTGTCCCGCGCCCCCAGGCCCAAAGCCTGTTATGCGAATATCACGCCCGGCAGTAGCACCACGGGACTGTCCCCCCTCGAGCGAAAGGTAAGCCTTTTGACACAGGCACTGTTCCGCGTCCGCGGATGGACATCCGCAACATGTCCGGCGGACGTCCGCGGGATATCCGGCCTTAGAGTAGAGTAGACAAGAGTCTGCCATGGGCTGTTGCCATGCACACAACCCTGAATGCAAATGGTGCCGGGAGCAGTCGGCTTTAACAGAGGAGTAGAGAAGAAAAGAGAAGAAGCAGGAGGTATACCGGTTACCGTATACCAGTAGCAACGCCAGCCCCCCGGATGGAGGCCGGCACACCGCCGCCTGTTTCTTTTTGTTCTTTGAGGACGAAGATACGATGTTTCGGGAGAGGAATTCGCACTCGCATGGCGTATTCTCTCACGGATACCGGACAGTCACTTTGCACTTTACCCTTTGCACTTTGAGAGAATCGGCTTCCTGCCGATTTCATTTTGCATTCCAACCAGACCAGGGGAGTTTGTCATGAAATTACGAAATTTGAGCCCCTCGAAGATGTTCGAGCTGTGGGCACAGGAACATACGCCGGAATGCGCCTTCACCGACGGGAACTTCACGGCGTGGAAGGCGGACGCGCTGCCGAAGGTGCTGGCTACGCTGGGCAAGTGGCCGGAGCGCGTGCCGCTGAACCCGGAATTGATGGCGGAGTGGGAGCACGACGGACTGCGCAAGCAGCGCTGGATGATCGACGTGGGTAAATACGCCTCCGCCAGTTTCCAGGTGAACATCCCCGGCGACCTGCAGGACGGCGAGAAGCGGCCGGCGATCTGCTGCTGGCACGGGCACGGCCAGTTTGGCAAAGATCCGATTATGGGCAACGACGGCAACCCGGACGTGCGCGCGGCCATCGCCTACCACCACTACAACTACGGGCACGAGATGGCGAAGAAAGGCTTCGTCACCTACGCCATCGACTGGATGGGCGGCGGCGAGCGCGGCGACGGCAACAAGCCGCACTTCAGCACGAAAAACGCCGGCCGCGACTGGTGCAACATCTACTACCTGCACGCCACCATGCTGGGGATGACCTCCATCTCCATCAACATGGCGCAGGGGATGGCGGCCACTGATTTCGCCTGCACACTGCCCTGCGTCGATGCCGACCGGCTGGGCGTGATGGGCCTGAGCGGCGGCGGCACCATGACCGTGTGGTCCGCCCTTTGCGACGCGCGCTTTAAGGCAGTGGAGATCATCGGCTACAGCGACTTGTGGGCCATTTTCGGCTTGCGCGACACCAATTACTGCGGCATGCAGGTGGCGCCCGGCCTTTTCGCGCTGGTCGACCTGCCCGATCTGCAGGGGCTGATCGCTCCGCGCCCGCTGCTGGTGGACATCGGCGCCTATGATTCCTGCTTTAACATCGACGGCGCCATGCAGTGCTTCCATCAGGTGGAGAAGATTTATACCGCCGCCGGTGTCCGCGACCGGTTGGCGCTCGATCTGTATCCGCAGGAGCACAGTTGGGGCGGCTTCAAGTCGGAGGCCTTCTTCTCGACGCATCTCGGCGCCCCGGTTGCCGCCGGGCGTTGACGGGACGGAGAGAGCTCGACTCCGGAAAGCTTGCGCGGGAGGCGGAATATCGGCGTGAAGGTATGTATCAGACTCTGACGCTCACTCTGACGCGCGTGAATCGAATTGAGTCAGAGTCTGAAACAAACACCGTGAACGGTTACCGATACTCTTGACAAGAGACATAGTTCGTAATAATACTGCGATGGGAAGGAGAATGCGGGACGGATGTGGAATACTGTATTTCATGACGCAGGTCATTCACCGACCCGACAGCCTCCTTCGCGGTTTTCCCGGTGCACGAAATAACGATTGACGTATTGCGTTCCGCCAATCCGGGCGGCCTGCTGGTCGTGGGCACACGGCAGCGTGTTGCCGGGCAAACCGACCGGATGCCAGGGAAAAAAAGAATGTGGTCGGGAAACGTTTAACGCCGGGCACTGATTGTGGTATAATTGGGGTAACCTGTTGCCAGCGAACCATTGAGGAGCCGCCTGGCCGGCAGGAACGGCTCTAAAGGGAAAGATAGGGTGGCAGATGTCAACTGCACGGGGAATGAAAATCCCGCTAGGTAAAATTTTGCTTGATTCGGGAAAGATATCTCCCGATCAACTCAAGCAAGCCCTCACCTTACAGAAGAACACCTCGGAAAAGTTAGGGCGCGTCTTGATCGATCTCGGCTTCGTCAGCGAACACGATGTGCTGGCCGCGTATGCGCAGCAGCTCAACGTGCCGATGTATGACCCGGAGAAGATGACGCCCGACCCGAGCGTGGCTAAGGTTATTCCGGATCATCTGATCCAGCGCTACAACCTGATCCCGCTCCGGCGCAACGGCGCCAAGCTGACGGTCGCTATGGCGGACCCGACCAATGTCTTCGCGCTTGACGACCTGCGGCTGATTACCGGATTCGAGATCGAGCCGGTGCTGGCAACCCTCGATCACATCACCGCCATCCGCAACAACGGCAGCACGGGGGGCAGCGCGCCGGCCCCGACGGGGTCCAAGTTATCCGCCGTCAGTCCCGTCCTGCCCGGACAGGAAGACGGCTCGAAGCTCTCCGGCGTGAATCCCAGCCTGGCCGGCGGGGATGATGGCTCCAAGCTGTCCAACAACATCCTCGATACCGGCAGTTCGGGAGGGGGAGACACGTCGGCGGAAAAAAGTCCCCTCGCCGATATCGACAGCATGCTGGAGGCGATGCGCCGTCCGGATACACCCGGCGACAGCGCCACCGATTCCGACGAATCGGTGGAGATCGCCGAGGACGCGCCCATCATCCGCATGGTCAACGTCCTCATCCAGAACGCCATCAAGCAGGGCGCTTCTGACATTCACGTCGAGCCGGACCGGCGCCAGGTGCGCGTGCGGTACCGCATCGACGGCGTGCTGTATGAAGTGATGACCCTGCCAAAATTCGCGCACGCTCCGCTCATCTCTCGCCTGAAGATCATGTCGGAGATGAACATCGCCGAGCGGCGTATCCCGCAGGATGGCCGCATCCACCTGCGCCATGAGAAGCGCGACTACGATATGCGCGTCAACGTGCTGCCCACCGTGTTCGGCGAAAAGTGCGTCATGCGTATCCTCGACCAGAGTAGCGTGCTGATCGGCCTCGGACGCCTGGGTTTTATGCCTGAAATGATGGCCTCCCTGGAGACGCTCATCTTAAAACCCAACGGCATGGTGCTGGCCACCGGCCCGACCGGTTCGGGCAAAACCACCACGCTGTATTCGATCCTCAACCGCATCAACTCGATC
>Ga0172369_10005197_pt1 | contig 16122 bp, 5 predicted proteins | sample LakKiv25m_FD_114539 | JGI IMG/M metagenome (GOLD analysis project Ga0172369, IMG submission 114539) | Freshwater microbial communities from Kabuno Bay, South-Kivu, Congo - kab_022012_11.25m | ecosystem: Environmental > Aquatic > Freshwater > Lake | place: Democratic Republic of the Congo...
CTTCGCGTTTGAGCTTTTCATCAATAGCCATTCTTATGAAATCCGCCCGTTTGCCTTTATCAATCTTATCAAGGGCTGTTATAGTGTCATGGGGCAATCTTACGGTTACCGAAAGGTAGCTTACTGGTTGGTCTTTTTTTGTTGCTGCTATTGGGCGACCCACGGGAATCCTCCTAAATTGGCCTCTCTTCTGTTTCGGGTATATTATAGCATTACAAATGTCAATTGCAAATGTTTTCTTCATCTGTGGGCCAATTTAACGGGTTTTCAATGACGTATTTTCTCTTGCGGTTTAATTCCCATTCGTATCTGATTATATGTTCGTAATAATTGCGCTGCCAAACGGGGATAGCTGGCATATTACGTCTTTGGTTTATGTTTTTTGTTGTTTGATATTTAAAATAGGCAACAATTTGTCCCAATGTAGGACGATTTTGTAGGGGCGGGGTTACCCCGCCCGAATAAATCCTGCTTCTTGTACCGTTTCAGAAGTCCGCTTTGACCTGACACCGAGGTCCCTATTGACCTGTCCCTTTTTAAACTTACTGGGGGACAGTTCAAAGCTGACTCTGGTGCCACATCAAAGCTGGGTTTTGAAACGGTACAATTACCACTAAATATTATCTTATGCTTGTGTTAATATAAGCCACTTTTCCAGTATACGTTTATTATTTTCAATGTCTATCTGGGTGCTCATTGCATAAATCTGGATTAAATATGTATCGCTTCCTAAATTAATTCCTTCAGGCGCGCTATACATATTGTTAACTACTAAATCATAAGTTTCTTGCTGAGGTCTTGTGTGGACATTTCCAGCTTTAAAACCCATTTCATCAACAAGAAACTTAACTATTGACTCTTGGCGAATTGGATCGGCATCCAAGACAAGCGCAGATTTTTTACTTGCAAGTTCTCTGTATGCCACAATCTTTTGATTTAATACCACATTTAAAGCTGTAATTTCAGCATCTTGTTTTTCTGATGACTTACTGCTATTGCTATTTTTTGTGGTTTTAATTGCTATTTCAGTTCTTATTTCAGAAGATAATTTGTCTGCATTTGTAACTTCAGCAGCAATTATATAAGAGTATATTGCAGCAGAAATTAAATCAGGCTGTACTGTAGCAGCAATTTGTCGGACACTATCCACATAATTGATGCTAGCATTAGTTTTGTCATCATTTAACATTGCTACCGGTGTATTTTTTATTGTTTCAAGTAATGAATTTGCTAATCCAGCTATAGCCGGATTAGCGGAAATTATAGAAAGCGCCAGACGTCTTTGATTATCTATTCTTGCTCTTTGTTCAATCAAAACGCCAGGGAAAGCATTGTTGTTAATGATGAATTGACGCAATTCCGTAAGTTCCTCTATAGAAAAAGGTTCATCAGTAGTAGTTGAAAGTTTAACGCCTGTAATTCTAGTGGCAGCCATTTTTGCAGCATCAGCAGCTATTGCTTCTTCTATACTTATAGTTCCGGGCGCTAAATACCTCCACCCTCCTCCTATCCTGATATTAAAATCTGTCCTTTGAAAGGTCCTGGTATCGTCGGAGTAAAGATTTCTGCAGGTAATGGCCTCTCCTTCTATGCCGGTAATTTTAAATTGGTAATATTCGTTGCCGCCGCTTTGATAGATGTGCCCGCCAACTTCTAATTGTGTGTTTTTGGTTACGTCTTGCGCTCCGGTTGCATCTGCATGCGCGCCAAGAATTTGTGTGCCTCTTTGTCTGGCCAGACGTCTGGCAAATTCTATCGTACGCCTGCCATCTAACGCTCTTTGAGATAAAAGCCCTCTGGTTTTTGCTGCATCTACAAAAGCTGCCAAACGTTCAAGGGATATTTGTATTATAGGTTCTTCCATTCCTCGATAACGGATTACGTTGCACATAATTCTTTGTTGCGCCGGGTCCATTTTTTTAATAATTTCAATTGCTTCATTTATTCTATTTCCATAGATCATGCTTAATAATTCGTCTGCAGTAGCGCCGCTCGCAGCCGCGGAGGTAGGAATTGAACTTAGACGAATAGCCGCGTCAGTGGCTGCTATTAATTGATGTATGTAGTTACCGGCTATTTGATTCGCTTTTGCTGGTTCATCAAGCCTTTGCTTTGCAACAAGTTTTCTAGCTCCACTCCAGGTATTAAGGTTTGGTATTGTAACTTCTCCGCCTAGATTTAATCCTAATATTTTAACGTTTTTAGTGAGTACGCTTAACCAGTTTTGTCCGTTATCTTGTACTGCTGTTATCCTCATATTTTCAGGGTGTGCTTTGTTAGCTGTCTGCAATTCTTGCAATAAATTTACAAGCGCTTGTCTTGCAGCTAGGTTAGCTTTTTCTTGCTCAGATATCCTTGTAGGCCTAACAGATGCGTCATCAGTTGTTGCTAATGCTGGTTTTTTATATAAGCCAGCCCTTGAAACCATTTCGTAACCAGTCGGCGAACTTTCCGACAAAAGCCCAAATTCTTTAGATCGGTCTATAAATGCTATTAAATTATTAGCAGCATTAACTAAGTCCGTCCGTACTCTCGGATTGCTTAATCCTATTTCAATAATCCTTCCGCATATTTTTTGTTTTTCTTTAGGTGAAGCAATTCCATCGATAGCTAATATAACATCATCAATATCTCCGTCTAGAATCTGAGTTAATAATTGTTCCGGGGTTCCTGCTGCCTGTGCGTTAGAAGCTTTAAGCGCATCGGCTACTGTAGTTGCGGTTGTGGCCTCTCCTCCTGCCTTCGGCCTTAGGTTTTGGGCCTTTTCCAAGGCATAGCACGGAATCACCTGTGCCATTGCAAAGATTGTTAATATTATGCTGCATATTAGCTTGTTCATTTGTTTCCTCCAAATTTTCCAGCGGAATCTTTTTGGCTTAAAATTTGTCCCGAGCCGTCCGCCTTTTCGATTTGCGGCGAGGGACTGCTTTTTTATAGTTGCGTCATTAAGATCCTGTCTCTAATCCAGTTTTCTATAAGGCGTTTATTATTGTTTTCATCTTTAATTGTTGAAACGTTTAACATCGATATCACGCTTTCTGTATCTAATTGCAGAGTAACAGCGATTAAATCTTCACTAGCTCCGCTGTTGTTAATTACTAAATCCGGTTTTATTCCAAGCGATAATGCTTCTTCCAGGCTATTTGCTTCATATACATTTGTGCCATTTGTGGAGCTAAAACCCATTCTTTGGACAATAAACTTTCTAACTTCCTCTCTGCGTATTGGGTTCTCATCAATTATAATAACTTTTTTATTAGTGACATGCCATCGATATTCTTCGCTTCTGAGTTCCTGTAAAGATGCTAATTTAACACGTTCAGCTCTAAGAGTTTGAATTTCTTGCAATAAATTCTTTTCAAATTCAGGCGTAATTTTAACTCCGTCAATTAATATTTCTGTTGATTCCGTGTGCCATTTAGCTTCTGTCAGAGAATGTTCTATGGCTTCTTTTTTTATAAGTTTTGCCGAAACATCTATAAGTAAATCGCTGATTTCTGAAGGGGTCCTAATATCAAATAAACCAATAGCATTAGCAGCTGAATTATTTTTAGGAGGACGAACAAGTTGCGTGATCTTTATCCTTTCAGCTTTTATTGTAAAGACCGTGCAATTATCATCTTCCGTTACTGTTAATGTTGCATTATCATCCGGAGTTTTTAGCATATTTATGGCTTCAGCAGTAGAAGGATTTGGATTGCGGAATCCTGTTGAACTTATTGTTATTATTCGGAATGGCTGTTTTGTTTGTTTTACTGCATTTATAATTATATCTGCGGCCTCTTCGCCTCTATAAGTTTTTCCTGCAGCCTTGGCAGAGGTTGATGGCGGCCTAAAAATATGTTCTCTTTTACCGGCTTCTTCTCTGGTGCCTGTGTGAAGGACACCTGTCCCTATTCCCTGACTAATCCATACATAAATACCGCCCGAATGAAAAGCTGATTTTGATATACCTCTTTGTTTTAAGGTATTAATAACCAAGGTCAGATGTTTTGATAAAATTAATTCCAAATCAAGATGATATGCCTCGTTCATTAATGCTGCGCGATTAATATGTACTGGCCCGGTAAACGCGGCTCTTTCTAATGAGTTATATATAAAAAAAGGAACAAATTTTCCGGTAGAAACTGAGTTTTTTTGAAAACTATATGTGTGGTCATCTTTAAATGTTATATAATAAGTTTCCTTTGCTTTAGATGTTTTAGAAGTTGATGCAGGTATAGAAATATATTCTATATCAGAAGAAGTTTTTCTATTTTGATCTAATATATCTTTAATCAATTCTCCTGTTGCTATTCCATAAAGCGTTTCCACAGTTTGCGCTGCAGGAGATTTGGATGCAGGTTCTGGTTGAGGCGTTGGCGCAGTTGTAGATTTAGCAGTTGTCGCTCTTGATATTGTGCTACTAATTGTAGGAGTTGGTCTAGCAATTGGAACAGCTTTAGATGCAGCCGGCGGCGCGGCTTGTGGCGTTTGCGGCGGCCTTTGTGCAGACATCAGTTTTTGTTTGGAGGCAATTTGTCTGGCGACGTAAAGTTCTTCTTCCAGGCAGATTCGTTGAAATTGCAATGATGTTATATTAATAGTTTGGCCAGAATGAAATTGTCTGGCAATGCGCTCCGTATCGCTTCTTGTAAATCCGTAAGGCCCGCCTTTGCCGGGACTATAATGCGGTCTTATATCTTTCTCATTTACTTCATTCAGTTCGCGCTGAATTATTTGTATATCTCTTTGCGGCTGCCAACCGTAAGCAGCTCGCAATTCAGCCGTTAATATTCGGATTTGTTTTAATAAGGGCTGGCGTAAATTTTGTGGATCTACACCAGTTATAGAGGTAGCAGTATCTAAGTCAATAATAGTCAGTCGCAACTCTCTTTTAATTACCTCTATGTCCCTTATAAGACTTTTTGATGAATCTGGGTTTCTGGCGGCTTTTAATTCATTTTCTGTAATAGCTTTTAATGCTGTTAATATATCAATTTCAATTTCATCTTGTTGGTTAAGCCAGGCCGATTGTGGATTAAGGTCAGGATATAATTTGCGGAAGCGTACATCGTCTTTTTTTTCATACAAATCAGTTTCATACGCTGCTAAAGCTGCTTCTATTGCTTCTTGTGGCCGGCCGGTTGCGGCGGCAGAGGACTCAGGCTTCAATACATGCATTTTATTTATAAAGCCCACCTGTATAGCGGCGGGTAAGAAAGAACTAAAGCGCCTTTCCATTACAACGCTCCGGTTTTCATTTTCATCTATTAGTTGCGTAATAATATCGCATACGGCTATTCTATCTTGGGCCCGCATTGTTTGTTCTGCTATCCAATCTATTGTTGCGGAAGTCAATCTGTTAACATCTCTATCCTTTGATGTCAATAAATTCGTATATGCGCTCTGGGCTATTGCTTCAATATCTATAGTAGTTAACCTGTTATTTATTAGAGCTAAACTCTCAGAATAATGCGGATTAAATTGTTGATAATAATGTAAAAGTTGGTTAGCTGCAAGTTTAGACGTGCTAAAAATAAGTTTAGGCCCTCTTGTTCCTCTTGTACTGTTTGGATAAAACATTGTCTGTGTTAAGAGATTGTGGTCTGCTAGAGTGAAATCAGCCCCATCTAACGTCATTACTGTTCCAAAAGCGCTTATTATATGATAAGCAGGAGCAATGTCCCAGGGGTGCCATTCTCCGACCATCATAATGCCGGGAAATTTACGATTTTTAATGCTTCGCGGAAGGTCAAAAGGCATAAATTGAGATGTTGCTACACGTAGAGCGTGCTGTTTTAAGAATCCTCTATACTCTCTAGTTTGAATGGCCTTGGTAGCCCTGCCGCCATAATGGTAAAGTCCTGCAACCATATTAAAAAGGCTGGGTTGCGTTTCTAATTTGGAGATTGTTTTTCCATTAAACAGGACGCCATTTATTCCAAGGCCTGTAACCATATAAATAGGCTTACCTTTATCATATTGGGGCGCAACCATTACTGTCATAACCGGATAAACAATGCCATTATCGTCCTGGTAAGCCATGGTGATATTGGTGCTGTAGTTATTGCCCAGATTCGGTTGGTAATAGACGTCTGTATTGTCAACAGGATCTACAAATAAAAACCATTTCATGCCGCGTATTTTTACATCTTTATTTTCCTCTCCTATTATAACTATGCCAGGAATTTTTTTTCTGGCTATTCCATTAATTCCATTCTGTACGTTTATTTCCGGTTTGGTGACAACTGTTTCGTCATGTTTAAGTATAGTTTTTCGTGTACCTCTTCCCCTTTCTTTTAGCAAATATTTAATTGCCCTAGGTATTTCCTTTTTGCTGACAAAATACGCCTTACTGACAGTTTGGCAGACGTGCCTTAGCTCTGTTTCGGGTAATTGCTTAAGCCCGCCGTACAAGTGCCAAAGATTTGTATTATCAGGCGAAAGGTTTTGCAGCCAAGTATACAATTCATCAGGTGTAAAAGCAGGCAGGATGCCAGTGCCGCGGGCGCTTGCTTCTACAAATTCTTTGCTTATAGCGCCTATGGCATTGCCGTTTCCCTCTATAACTGTTGGCCTTAGATTTTTAGCGTTATTATTAAGCGCATAGGCGGGTAGCGCGCCTTGGCAGGTGAAAGCGAATATTAGGATGGATATTATTATTTTGTTGAACATATATTATAACGAAAGGGCAAGCGCTTCTGCCGCATCGTAGGCGTCTTTATCTTTTTCTGTTATATCTACAAGCCCGGTTGCACCCATCTGGCCTAAAATATCAAATAGTATATCTTTCATAAAATCTATTTCTTGTTGAGAGAATCCGCGTTCTTTTAATGTTGTTTCAGATATTGTTTGATCCGCCAGGCCCATATCTTGCAGTGATTGTTCTGTTTCCTCTGCAAAATAATATCTGGCTGTATTGATTTTTGGGTAGAATTTTTTGAGGCGTTGAACAGCCGCCAGCATAGCTTTATTAAGATTATAGCCATTTTCTTCAAGGGTTATTATTCTTGTCGCAGGAATACCGCTTTTTTTATTATAAGTAATCTGCGCGAGTAAAAGGTTTCTTCCTTCGTTTGTCCTGGTAAACAATATTACAGGTAAGCGGCGGACTCGGCCCGCTAATATGCCTAAGCCTGTTTCTGCGGTAAGGCCAACGGATAATATGCTGCCTTCTTGTGGATTATTTTCTGATTTAGTATTTATAAATTGAGAAGCTGCAAAAGATTTTGCGAAAGCAACAATTGTTTTTGCCATTTCTCTTACAGCCGCTACATACTGCGCATGCCTCCCATTTTCAACTTGTTCAGCTTTATCAAGGAATCTTTCAGTGGCTGCGTCAATATCATTAATCCTGATTAATAGAGATAATGCAAGGCGCAGTTGAGCTATTCTGTCGTATCTTACAGCTTTGCCGTATTCTCCTTCTGCAAATAAACCAGGCAGCATATCTTCTCTTGTCATTTCGTTTAGATAGGTTTCCAAATCTTTAGCTGTAAATACTTTTAGTCTGAATGTGCCTGGCGTGCCTAATGCAGCTGCTGTTGCCTGCAGAGGATTCTGCCAGATGTAGCTCGGGTCTAGAGTTTGTCGTCGTACAATATCTGCTATATAGACAGTATTTATTGTTTCAGCTATGCCGTCATTTGTATTATTTATTGATTGATTAATAACATCTAATTGATTCTGATATTGTTTTCTATTTGCTGATACTTGTTCTTGTTCTTGAATTCGTTTGTTAAGCCTATCTAAACGTTCTTCAAGTTTTTTAATTTCTTTGCCGGCGTCGGAATCAGGTGTTATATTTTCTTGGCTGGCTTTTAAATGTATTATTCTTTGGTTAACCGATTCACCTTGACGGCTTAAATTTTGTAAAGATAAATCCAGGGCCCTACCCCATATCTTGCCAAATCTTGAGCCAAGTTCGTTAAATTGTTCTTTGACTGCGTTTAAAGCCGCTTGGTAACCTGCCAAAGTAAATGGATCAACTGCCCTGCGAGCGCCTTCAGCCAATACCTCTGCTGTAATTTGTAATCTTCTAAAATAGTCCAATTCGACTTTAATTTGCTCTGATAATCCATCGCCAAGCGTAAAATTTTGGTTATCTAGATATCCTGGTTTTTCAAACATTGCAACTGCGCCGCCTAATAATGTCCCAGGAACCATATAACCGCCGGCCTCAGAGACATTTCCAACTAGAACACCATTATCCAAAAATGCCGCCGCTTTCATTCTTGCATTTATCCCCATACTTACCCTGGCTGCAACACTTGATCCGAGTTTAAGGCCTGTTTTAGGGTCATAATCACTAGTTGTTGTGCCTGCTCCGAAATTGTCGCGTTGAGCCATAATTGTTATTTCGGACCCATCAAGATTTAAAATTATTTTTCTTAAAGCGCCTGATGAAGAAATAGGCGTTTCTCCCACAGGTTCATCAGAAATTATGTTTCCAAACATTATAGTTTGTAATTTTTGTTGTAATTCCTTATAGTATTCTTCGGTGAAAGGCTGTGCATCTATAATTATTGGAATTGCCCATACACTTCCCATATAACCCTGATGCGGATATTCTATCCCGGCTTCTTTGGAAGCGCCAAAAAATAAAATTGCTTTTCCTTCAGAATTAAAACCAAGAGTGACGTTTGGCCCTATAATTGCATATTTGCGTAAATATACTCCCTGGCCTACATTGCCTCCTGCAACAACAGAATTCGTAATGATAGTACCGGTTCCTACGCGTGCTTTTGATTGATTCATTGAGACTATAGTAGTTTCACTGATATTTGCCGCTCGTTTTATTTCAACTTCCGGCCCGACTATAGTTTTTCTGGTATCAGAGTTAAGGCCCGAAATTTCTGCACCTTGCCCCACAATCATTGGTTTTTCTTTTGTGCCGCCTAAATAGCCGCCAACAATAGTGTTTTGCCCGATAACTATTTCGCCTTCAAGAGTCGCATTTTTTAATAGCTGAGTGCCTTTTCCAATAATTACTTTGGCGCCGGTTATTTCGCCTCTTTTTGAAGGATCTATAGTTACGCCATTTGGTAAAATTTCCAAAGCACCTATTCCAATTGTACGCAATAGCCTTATGCCATTTCCCATGTCTTCATAATCTGTATTTTTTACTAATGTTCCGGCTGCAGCGGCAGAAGTTTGCGCAAGCTGTTTTTCAAACCTTAGTTTTTCTTCACGAAAGGCCTCTAGCGGCGTTCTGGTGTCGTCATTTCTTAGCAGGCTGCCGCCGCCTCTTCTTGCAGCTGTGAGCGCGCCGCAGACAGTTGCGCCTTTTGCTGTTTCTTCAGGCGATAATCCAAGCGCAATGCCTAAAGCTGCGAATGCAGCAAAACTGTCACCTGTGCCTGTGCCATCTTTAAAATCTACACCCTGTACTATGGGCATGCTAAAAGTTGCATTCTGCCCGAACGGTCCATTAAGCGAAGTTTTAACCAAGCTTCCATTCTCCCCAATTTTAGTAAATACAGCTGGTATGCTAAGATATGAGCTGAAATAGTTTTGGACCGCTGTTGGATTGTCTGCTTGTGCCATCAAAAAACCTTCGTTTATATTTGCGCTTGGCGTTATATAATCCAACTGGCGCATTGTTGTAAGAATATCTTGATTGCTTTGGTTTTCGTATGGATCTATAACCGTATCCAAGCCGACTAATGCGTTATTTCCATGGGCCCTCTCAATAATGCCCGACATATTTTTTATTATTTCAGGCGTAAGGGCTATGCCGCCAAGATGAACCACAGGGGATTTTAAATCATCGTCCTTAACGGCATCGTGGGTTAAATATTCATTTGCGCCACCTTTTGCAAGGTTGTATGCGGTTTTTCCTGTTACAGGGTCAGAAAATATCAAGTTTGTAGATGTGGATATTCCTTTTGGAGCTCTAGTTATTCCGCTTGTGTCCAAACCTATTCTTTGCATTTCTTTGATTACCATATCTCCTAATTCATCTTGTCCAACACATGCTATTAGTTTCACGGGTACGCCTAATTCATGCAATACACGGGCGGTTGCAAATGCCGGGCCGCCGATTGTAGGAGCAAGCGCTGCCCTTTGTTCTGTTGGTAATGTATCTAGATACGAGTTTGTTACAGAAGTATCAGGCGTTGCAAAATTTTTATCTCCTTCGCAAACAAGCTGTGATGATGTTGGTTTAGGGTGTTTGGATGTGTCTACTATTATGTCAACCACCAAGCTGCCTATTACTGTTATTTTTGGCAGCTCTGTTAATATGGCGGCGCCGTCTGATATGCGTAGACTGTATGTTTTATTTTCATAAATAGCGGAAAGTTTTTCGTTTGATTTGAGCACCTCAGGGATGCGTATGCTGTCTCCATCTTTTATAAGTATTTGCGTAGCTTTACCTGGCGCCAATCCGTTTATGCTTTCTAAGAATAGAGGATCTTTAAATTCAGCGCCGGTTATTAGAATAGGATTACCTTCTTTTACCTGAATGCCCGTTGCGCTGGCCTGCGCATTTCTGGCGCCTACGGCAGCGTCAAGTTGGCGAATGATGTTTTTTAAAGTTTCGTCACTAATCAATTGAACCGGTTTTATAAAATAACCTGTTATTTTTCCTGCGGCAAGAAGTTGTTCAAATTGTTCTCTTAATTGAGGTGAGAAATCAGGATAAGTCGTTGTCCATATTGCGACAGGTGTTTGGTTTAATTGATTGTCAGGGTTAATTCGTTTAACAACATCTACCCCGCTATGTTTAGTATCGCTTAGGCCCGTATCTGTTAATATTGCATCAAATGGGCCTGCGGTTTGCCATTTTTCTTCAAATTCTAAATAGCTGCTCGCTGTTATTACTGTTATATCTGGCTGAGAATTTTTGAATAAAATTTCCAGCAGATTTCGTATGGCCTCAGTATCTTCTACAATAAGTAATCTTTTGAGATTCTGTACTGGTTCGCCAAGCAGGCCAGCGGAATTGGCATTGGTTATTTTTTGTTCTGCTTCAAAATGCTCTATCCATTTTCTTATTGTAGCTTTTTGCCCGGATAGAGCTTCCTTCATTTTTTCGGACAATCCATCAATGTTAGAAACAGTTTCGCTTGATATCTCTCTGGCATTATGCGAGACTTTTAGATTGTATTCATTATTTTGATCATTTTTTGAAAGAATAAAATTTAAAACTTCTGTTGGTGAATTAGGATTGGCTATAGATAGAATTATCTGCGTAATAATTCCTGAGGCATTTTTGGATGGAATTATTCCGATATAGCGCATTCTTCTCAAAGTTTCTAAATTCGGGTCTTTAAAAGTGTTTGCATCCGGATTTTTTAAAGTTTCAATAACGATACTTTCTAATTCGTTTCCCATAGCGCCGGCAGTTATTGCGCCGCCTGCATTAGCGCCGACAGGAACAGCTAGTTCTTCCGGAATTACATCAAGGCCTGCAATCCAACGCTGCCATAAGTCTGTCTTCTCTATTGCATCCAAGGCTAAGGATGTGATTTCTGTTATGCCATTTTTATCGGTTGCCATCCTACTAAAAACAAATCCGTTGCTAGACTTTACACCGATTTCTAGCTTAGTTATTGTTTGAAAAGGCCGCGGCTGGAAGGTTGGCGTGAAAAATATAATTTCGCATGTAATTTTTTCATTAGCACTATTTGGGTTTTGCAAAGTTATTGTTTGAGTTGCTCTTGCATAACTATTAGGCGATATAACTATCGGTAAACTGGATGCAGTAATCAATCCTTGTTCTTGCAATCTGGAAATATCAGTGTCCTTTAAAATTAAATTTGCAGCTGCGTCAACATCAGCAACATCTACGACCCTCGTTGTTATAATAGGCGTAGGGGTATTTGTTGTGGTTTCAAATTCAGATACATCCGGAGTTATAGATCTTGTTACTGTTATTTTTGGTGTGCCGCCTTTTTTTGCAATATAACTTGAAACTGCAGTTTGAAAGTGCGCTACCAAAGAAGCGTCTTCTTTTGGCGCTTTTTCGCCGAAACCGGATATTAATTTTGGGATCCTATTATAAAATAAACCGCCAAATCCGAATGCAGACCACCATGAAAAATTTTGCCTAGTAAATTTTATCAGGTCATCTATTGATACATTTTCAAAATTAGCGGCAGCGCCGAGAATTAAAGCCGCTATCCTCCTACGGTGTGAAATGTTTATTTTTAAACTCATATTGGTAACAAGGGCGTATTCGTTATCCCTATATTCTTTTGTTCCTTTTTGAAAACCGGTTGCAGCGGCAGGCATGCCGACTAATTCTCCAATTCCAGCCGTTACAGCATTGACTTTCTCAGCCGTTATTATATTAAACTGTCTGTGCCTATTGCTGCCATCAGCCATTATTTCGGTTTGCCCTGTATCTAAAACAAGTATTATGCGGTCGGCGCCGCTTGCTTTTTGCCTGTATGCCAGGGCTGAAATTTGTTGATCAGGATTATACATTAATGCTTCAAGAAAATATTTTGTGCTATCACTGCCAAGGCGTACAGCAGTAACCTTGTCGGGATTCCATCCATGTTGTACAGCCAATGTGCGTATTTGGTCGATATCACCTGTGGCGTTTACCGGGTCGCTTTTTTCAAAGCCCGGCATTGGGCCGGCTGTATTCTTGCCGGTTAGTTCTGCAGTGATATCTCCTGTAGCAGCAGCTTGCTCTTTGGGTTCAGGGGTTCTTAATGCAAAGGCGGTGTTTATACCGCACTGGGTAAATACAAAAGCAGCCGCTACAATGGCGGCTGTTACGCGTATTATTGATTTTTTGTCGGGTAGCATTATATTCTCCTGTTGGTAATATTTATGACGTTAATGTGTTCTTTTTGATTTGATATAATTGTGTTCTTCGGATTTTCAACATCTGTATCCCATTGTGCAGGATTATATATAATATATTCCCTAATTTTATTTAATGATATGCCATCACGGATGATGTGGTCGTGAAATGATTTTTGCCAGCGAAAATCCATAAAACCCGCCATATGAATTAATTTTGATGACGTGGTTTTAAATGCACCGATTAATTCCGGTAATGGTTTAATTTTATGTAGGGAACGGTCGCGACCGTTCCCTACATCAATGCCAATAATTCCATGGAAATGATTTGGCATTACAACATATTCATCTAATGTCACGTATGAATATTGATTACGTAACCATATCCATCGGCCATTTACAATCTTGCCGTATTCATTTAATACCATTTCACCATTTATAATTTTTCCTAAACAATCTTCTCTATTATAGACGCATATCGTTACAAAATAATATCCAGCCTGTGAATAATCAAAATCTTTTAAACGGTTTATCTTTCTTTGTTTTATTTGCATTATTTCTGTATTTTACGCCTGCGTAGCGAGCCAGGCTTTGATTCTTTGTTCTATTTCTATTTGGCTTAAGTCGCTGTTATTAAGTGACAAAAGATTTGTTAAATTTTGAATTCCCAAAATTTGTTTTACAATAGTTTGGGTAGCTTGTGTGTCAGTGCTTAAGTCAACTATCAGATCAACAGTTCTTATTAAATCTTCGTCCGCATTATCTGCTGTTAAAACAGTATTAAATCCAAGATTTTTTAAAGCTTCTTCCACCATTCTTGCTAAATCTTCGTTTTCGCCTGTAATAATGCCGGCAGTCCTTTTGGCGGCCTGAAATCTTAGCCAATTGTCCACTGCATTTGTGGCTGTAGGGACAAATGTATCTTCATTCAGATCTTCTTTTGCTATAACTCCGTGTACGCCGTTTTTGCCGGAATAAATACTGGCTATGGTTCTAGTTGTATCACCGGCTGGTTCAAAATTAGAACTCATAAGCAATAAAGGAAGCCTGCCATTTAATCTTTCTGCCAACTCTGTACCTCTGCCATTATTTACCCCAGCCACTATAAAATCAGGTTTATTGCTTTCAATAAGCGAGAGGACGCTTTCAGTATTTTCTCCGACGTCAGTTGTTATAATATTTTCATTTGCAAATCCAGATGCTTTTAAAAGTTCTTTTACTGCCATACGCACGCTTTCATTTTGTTCAACCACAAGTATTTTTTTAACATACGGAATGCCGGCTGCAGGGGCAGCGGTGGACGTTTCAATGCCTCCAAATATTTCTTTCCATTCCTGCAATGCCCTGAATTGAACTTCTGCTCTATATAAATTTGAATCAGGGGCTGAAATACTGGCGAAGTATTTATTTCCTGCAAGGAAATCTGCAAAAAACCTTATACCCAATTCAAAAAAATACAACCGCGCTGCTTCGTAAGCCAAAGGTCTTATTTGCCCCGCCATATTTTGCCCAAAAAGTTTTGTGAATTCATCAAGATAACTATTGATTATGTTTTCTGCAACATTTTTATCTATAGCTACAGATTCGATATTTACAGGTTCTTCGCCTGCGATATTGACAGCGGATCTTAAGGCATCCCCTAAGTCATCAATTAATCTACCCAATTGTATTGTATCCCAATCTATAATAGCGACACAGGTCAATTTGCCGTTTATACGCCTAAAAAGAAAATTATTTATCTTTGTATCATTGTGCGCTGGCAAAAGGCCTAATTCCTGGGCTTGTGAATCAATTATTCTTATTGAACTTTCTTCTGCATTTATGAGCTTTAGCAAGTCTTTTATTCTGTCCTCATATTGTGGATTTGTTAAAACACCTTCTTGTAATCTTACAACTCTTGTTGTGTCGTTACTCAGGCTTAAAACTGTTTCATTGCCGCTCAATACATCTCTAAGATATCGAATATGGTATAGGGTATTATGAAAATTTTTTAAAGGCGTACCAACTTGTCCAAAGTTTTGCATATATGAAAATATTTTTTGTTGAACTGCCATAGCTATGCCCATAGACTTTATTGCGTCGGCCCTATCTTCTTCGGGAATATCATTTAAGGATTCAAAAGTTGTAGAGTCGATATATCTCATAAGCCGCCATAACCCGCCATTACCATCGTTGTACATTTTTGTTTGCTGGCCCGCAACGTCATAATAATCACAAGTTTCCCAATAATCGGGTAAATCACCATTCTCTTTAGCATCAAATTGTGCCATGCTTGATAATTTTAGATTTTTATCAATCTCATCAAGATTGAAAACTTTACCCATATACTGAAATATATACTTTTCACCGTTTGTTTTATTTCTGATAAGAAAAGTTTTATTCAGGCGGCCACTTCCGAATTTTTGTGTTCTATAATTCTGTAAATTGACATTAGGTATAAAATGCCGTAGTTGATGAGTAGCTACCAAGCTTAGCCATTCGTTCCAATGTTCATCTTCGGTCTCCAATCTTATTAATTCTTCTTTTACACTCTCATATATGCGTTCTAGTGTTCCTTGAATTGTTATTGGTGTATAAGGTGATATAATTGGCATTATACTTTTTGTTCTAGTAAATGAATATATTGATTCACCACCCGGCCTGGTACTTTTTTCCAAATGGAATTCTATAACATCTTGCGAATCAACAGGGTTAGTGAATCGCAGGAATATATTGTTATCATCGGGTTTAGTAATAGAAACACAATTTTCTGTCTGTAAAATTTTTACTTCCGAATAAGTTAAAATGTCATTCAATATATCCTGTAAGTTTCCTGTTGCCGCGGCATAAGTAGGCGCGCCTAATTCTACGCCGATAGCGTCTGCTGTGTTGCCGCCTTGTTCCGCTAGTTCCGGAGTTCTTAACGCAAAACCTATTCCGCATTGGGTAAGTAAAAAAGTAACAATAATTAAAGTTGCTGTTATGTATTTAAACATGTTTACTCCATAGTTAAAGCTAACGTAAAGTGTAAAGTTGAAAGCTCAAAGTTAAAACTTTGCGTTTTGCGCTTTAAACTTTAAGTTATTGTTGTTTGTTTTCCCCGGTTGTCTGCGGCCTTAGCATACCCGGCAAGGCCGGTTTTGCGGCAGGCGCTGTTTCTATTTGGCCTGCCATAGGCGTATAAACTTCTTTTAGAACGGTTCTATACAAATTTTTATCAGTAGGCGTAGTGACATTCGGCGCTACAACCACATAGGCTATGTTTTGCGATTTGAATAGATCCATTAGTGTAGCTGTGTGGTAACCTCCGCATATCAATACCGCAATTTTCGGCGCAGCCTGATTTTCAGGGGCCGCTAGGCGTTCGTCCATTGCCTTCAATGAATTTTTAAGAAACGCTTC
>Ga0172369_10005200_pt1 | contig 16119 bp, 15 predicted proteins | sample LakKiv25m_FD_114539 | JGI IMG/M metagenome (GOLD analysis project Ga0172369, IMG submission 114539) | Freshwater microbial communities from Kabuno Bay, South-Kivu, Congo - kab_022012_11.25m | ecosystem: Environmental > Aquatic > Freshwater > Lake | place: Democratic Republic of the Congo...
AATGCGGCATAAACTGAAAATGGAAAATATAACATCTTGTTAATGAAACGCTTAAGACAGAGCACCAGAATGAATTAGTTTGATATTGTGAGAAGTAAATTAAGTGCGAAACTTGAGTAATTAATGCAATTGAAATTATTATAAATTTTATCCTTTTCATAATCATGAATTTTTTTTTATTAATGAAATCTATTAATTGTTTATAATATTTTATTATGCAACGGCTCCACCAATAACAGCACCAAGTAATAAAGGCCCTACTCCAGCTAATGCTAGAATAAATCCTCCCGCACCAGCGATTGCTCCAATTATTGGCATACTGGATATACTTCCAGCGAGAAAAAACAGAATAATTCCAAAGATTATCCCTGGTAAAAGAACTGCAACGAAAGCATTTCCAACGCTACCTGCTTTTTTACCGCCAACTATGCCGGCAATAAGTGATCCAATAAATGGTAACCAACAAAGAAGGATTGAAAGTAAAGCCATAATTAAAATAGCACCTGGGATATTACCTTTTGTTTTCATAACAGAATTTTAAAAATTATAATTTTATTAAATTTATATTTCTCATTTTATCCCCACTACCCAATCCCCATCTAAATCCTTATCCGGGTTATAGATCATGAGGAAGGTATTGCCGGCAGCGCCAAGCTGTGCAGCAGTGAATTCGTCCTCTTCGCCGGGCTGCAGTTCGGCAGCGCTTTCGGGTACAGGGTCGTCGGTGTTTGCGTTAGTATTAACCTTTAAGGCTGACTCCCCGGTGTTTAATTCTACTCAATCTCCAAAGAACGATATTGGTGGCTAATTTACTTATTATAAAGGGCATAAGTCAACGAAGTGTGGCAGTTGTTTCCTGAACTGACGGAGTTACTGTTTGAAGTGAGGGGGTTGGTGTTAGAAGGAAAAAGTTAAAAGTAAAAAGTTGTTGATGAAACGTAAAACTATTAGGAATTGGAAATTTTGACTACTTTTGATTAAAATTAGTTAACTAATGGATTATAGTTCATTTATCGATTTGAATTCTCTTTCGGAGGAGGCAAGGAAGGAACTTGAGATATTTTACGACTACCTTGTTTTTAAGTATAATCGAAGAAAAAAGAAATCAGTCAAAGGAAAACGAATGAAAAAGTTTACCTCCATTCAATTAGATACAAAAGGATTCCGGTTCAACAGAGAAGAAGCAAATGAAAGGTAATGTTTTCCTGGATTCCAATATCCTGATCTATGGATATTCTGTCACTGAAAAAGATAAACAGAAGATCGTATTAAAATTGATGGAATCTGCAGACACGGTGGTCAGCACGCAAGTCATTCAGGAATTATCAAATGTATTTCGAAAGAAGTTTTCGCTCCATTGGAGCAATATCCTGGCGGCCATTACCGAAATTGAGCAAAACCATTTTATCCTGCAAAATAACCTCGCTACCATCCGAAAAGCAATTGAGGTAGCCGAAAAGTATCAATATTCCTTTTATGATTCCCTGATTGTGGCTTCTGCCATTGAGGCGAATTGTGACATTTTGTATTCAGAAGACCTTCACCATAATCAAATCGCTGAACGCAAACTCAGGATAATTAATCCATTCAAATAGAAAATCCTTTCGATAAGGTTAATGATTATTCCCCAGCAATTCGGGTAAATACCTCGTCTTTAAAGCGGGTGTATACACCTTGCCATTGGCGATGAGGATGCACTTCTTTTCCTTTCTGTTAATTTCGTGAAGGAATTTTCGGTTGATGATGGCTGAGCGGCTGATGCGCTGAAAGTCGTTGTTGCCGAGCAAAGGCTCGATGGCGCTGATGTTTTGGGTGACGGTCCTGCGGCAATGGTTGCTGAGGATAAAATCGGTGTAGTTGCCGTCCGCTTCGAGCCAGACTATTTCATTTGGATCTATAAAGATATTGCCTGTGCGGGTGTTGAAGCAGAGTTTCGGGTGTCTGAGCGTTTGCAGCAGGTCGTCCATTTGCCGTCGGATGTCGGGATGTGGTTTTCGGTCGGAGCAACGGGCAAGGCAGTTCTTCAGTTCAGCCGGGTTGACGGGTTTCACCAGGAAATCGAAAGCGGCGTGGCGGATAGCTTCGATGGCGTATTTATTGAATGCTGTGATGAACACGATGACGGGAAATATTTCGCGGCGGCGGATTTCTTTAACCACAGCAAAGCCATCCATAACGGGCATTTCGATGTCGAGGAAGAGGATATCGGGAATATTGGCGGCAATTGCGGCAATTCCATCTTCGGGATCGCGAAAGGAACCGGCAATGTAAATTCCCGGATTATCCTGCAGCAGAAGTGTGAGTATGTCAATAGAATCCTGCTCGTCGTCAATGATCATTGCGGTAAAGGGTTTATTTTCCATAATCAGCAAAACTTAAAGTTTGTTATTCGCCACAAAGTTGCACGAAGGTAGTTTTTTTAACTGATGTATTTACCATTTTGTTCTTTGTGATCCTTTGTGGCTTAGTGTACCTTCCTGCCATGTAAGGGCTTTTAATTGGGCGGGCAGGTTAGTGGCATTAAGAGACTGTTTAAAAATGAAAAATTATGTTTGAGATTCTTCGCTTCACTTCGTTTCGCTCAGAATGCCAACAGCCTCCCCCTGATAAACAAGATTTATATGTCATTCTGATCCTGCAATGGCGGGAGAAGAATCTCCAAAACTGAACATCAAATCTGGAAAGTAAATTTTTTATTTTGACGAGTAAAAACCATATTATACCGAATCGGAATACCGTAAATACGGCACGAATTTTACGCTGCTATTCCTCTCGATATAACTCATTCTAAGCAGCTTTACTATCGCAAACACCGGAAAACCGGCACAGGCCTGCCAAGAATGAGTATATTTAAAAATTTTACACAGTCTCTAAATTATGGTATTTTTATCACAACCCTCGTTCCTGCCGGAATGCCTTGATCGTTGTACAAATCAATGATCTGCTTTTCGATTTTCGAATCATAACGGCGGTTCAGAAGATCAATGTACTTATCAAGCGCCGAAATTCCGATGCCTGTTGATCCGCTTTTAATATCATTGGCTTTTTTCCTGCCCATGCCATTATCTTCTATTACAATTTCGAGGAATCCATCTTTTTGCGCAATCACTACGGTAAGTATTCCGCCGGATTTGGTTTCTCTGAATCCATGTTTCACTGCATTTTCGGTGAATGTCTGAACGATCATTTTTGGAACCATGCGGCCATGGTCAACACGCGAATCCACATCAATTTTAAATTCAAACCGGTCGCCAAACCGCAGCTTTTGAATATCAAGATAATTCTTTACGACATTGAGTTCCTCCTCCAGCGAGCGGTAAATCTTATCAGAAGCGAGCAACGACATACGTATGAGGTCGGTAAACTGAATAAAATAGGTGTACGCCGTTTCTCCCTTTTCTTTTTTCAGCAAGGAGGCGATGGAATTGAATGCATTAAGAGTAAAGTGCGGGTCTATTTGCTGATTCACAGATTGAAGCTGCAGCTCGGCAATGCGGCTTTGCAGTTCCTGTTTTTCCCTGATCTGCATCCGCTGCAGGTATCTTAGCAACAGCACGGCGCCGGTTGCCAGCAAGTAAATGACAAGGTATGCCGGATAACGCAGATTAAACAACGGATTGAAACGATAAGTATAGGTTTGCCAGGAGCTGCCGTTCTGGGTAAAAAGCTCCGGCTTATTTTTGCCCTTAAAAATGATCTGGTATGAATCAACGTTATATTTCCCTGACCGTTCAGGCAAATCAAACGGAAAAGCATACCGGAAACTCTGTGAGAGAATTATACCCAGGTTATCATATTTACTTATGTTTACAATTTCGTCGTTTCCATCCCAGTCCAGGTCGCAGATTATAATCGGAGCCGGGTGTACATCAAATCCTGTTTCGGCAACCTTTATGAAATCAAATTCAGGTGTGAGCTCCCACACAGTACCAAGTACGTCCTGGGAATAAAAACGTTTACTGTTTCCATCCAGGGCAAAAAAACATCTCGCTGTTTTACTGTAATCCGGTAGTAAGGCTTTCTTTACGAACTCACCGGAATCATTGATGATACCGGCAATAGGTTCGTTGCGACCCGGTCCGGTATGGTTGTAGAAAACAAGCAGCCGGTCGGCATGGTCCGAAGGATATGCGCCGACTGTGATTTCCGAATGGACGCCCGGAAATTCAACAGGGTTGAAACATAAATTGAAACATCTGTCGTAACAAACAAGCCATCCTGAATAATTGGAGAAAGCTATGCTATCCTCTTTTAATTGATTGCCGGATGATTCGTTCCCGCCTGTAATTTCAGGTATTCCGTCATTATCGAGGTCAATCAGCAACAAAGACTTAAAGGCTATTCCCGTTGAAGGGGAATTCCACAGGCTGTCGTTAGGAATATCATAAATAAAAATCTGTCGAGGTTGGTAAAGAGAACAGTTATTCAGAATGAAGATCAATTCCTCAAATCCATCCCTGTTCATATCGGCTGCTGCGATATCATTAATTTCAAATTCGATTTCCCGGTTTTTATGTGGAATCTTTGCGATCCGGCGCTCATATTGGATATATTCATTTTTGGTAAAAGGATTAAAGCAGGATAGGATCAGGGTATCATCTTTTAATGCAAAAGCAGTGATTTCGTTTATCCCGTCCTGATTCAAATCGGCAAAATGCAACCTTTCGGCTGCACCTGGAATCTTGCCGTGGATATTCCATTGCTCAATAAATCCGTCCGCGCTGTCGAAAATTTGAATAGCGTGAAGCGAGTCGGTGCTGAAAAATGACAATATCTTTTCGCTGTATCCGCTGCTGTCCAGATCTTGATAATATACCACTTCATTTTCACCCGTGGTTGTTCCCGAACTCCTTGGCTCAATGATATATCTGGTAAAAAAATCGGGAAGAAAAAATAAAATTCCGACAGTAATCAGCAGCGAATGAAAGAAAGGGCTGTAGATGATAACCTTAATCCTGCTTTGCATTGGATTGAAATTGATGGAATAAAGATACAAATTATCAGGTGATGAGTCTTAAGTCTTTAGTAAGAAGTACAAAAAACTATCTGAAATTCGTCTGACCACTGCCAAATATGAATGCCTGCGTGCAGTCGTCTGACCAATACCGGTTCATGTCTCAGGTCTCGCCATCTCAGGTCTCGCAGTCTCACATCTCGCAATCCCATTAAACAATCCCAAATCACACTTCTCCCGTTATTCCGGATACTCCACCCTCAGATGATAAATGTTCATCAGTTTTTTCCTGAAAATATTTTTAATTTTTTTTATGTCCCTGAAAGTGATGTTGGCATTGTCGAACTGGTGATTTTCTATCTGTTTATTGATCATATTTTCGACCAGGTTAGTGATGGATTCCTCGTCCGGTTTTTTAAGTGAACGCGAGGATGCTTCAACCACATCGGCCATCATAAGCAAGGCTGTTTCCTTCGAGAATGGCTCAGGACCGCGGTAAGTAAAGGCTGAAACATCCGTTTCCTCATCGGGATTAGCCTTTTTTGCGAGTGAATAAAAATATTCTGTCTTACGGGTTCCATGGTGGGTTCTGATAAAATCAATAACTTGTTCCGGCAGCTTGTATTTCTTTGCCTTCTCAACTCCCGCAATCACATGGTTGATGATGATCTGAGCGCTTTCTTCGTGGGTCAGTTCATCATGCGGATTTAATCCTGTGGACTGGTTCTCGATAAAATAAAGTGGATCGTCAATTTTCCCTATGTCGTGGTACATTGCACCGGTTCGAACCAGTAAGGGATTTGCACCGATTTCATAAGCCGCTTCTTCGGCAAGATTCGCCATTTGCATACTGTGCTGGAAAGTACCCGGAGCCTTCAGGGTGAGTTCACGGAGCAATTTGTTATTGGTGTTTGAAAGCTCCAGAAGGGAAATATCTGTGATCAGACCGAAAATTTTTTCAAAAACAAAAATCAATGGATAAGAAAAGAAAGTGAGAAAAGCACTTCCACCGAACATAACAAAATACTGGTAATTAATTTCTTTAAGACTGCCTTCCTTTATCAGAGTCATCCCGCTATAAATTATAGAGTAGGTGATAAATATCATAAGCGAAGTAAGGAAGAACTGCGACCTGCGTTCAAGCCTGACTATACTTAAAATCGTTACGATACCGGCAAACAACTGCAGAAATACAAATTCGTAGCTGTTAGGTACTATTAAACCTGTTATTATTATGGTTATCAGGTGGGAGAATAGCGCCAGGCGGGTATCGTTGAAAATACCTACAACTATTGGAACAAGACAAACAGGTACCAGATATATAAATTCAGGGTTGAACCTGACAACGAGCATCATAGTAAGCACAATTGAAATGATCATTAGCAATATGAGAACAATTTTTTTCTGCTCATTAAAGACTTCTTTACGGAAAAACAACAGAAATAAGAAGAGTGAGAACATGGAAACGGAAAGGAGAATAATGTGGCCTGCCAGGATTCCGGCATATTTAAACGATGAACCGAGTTTAGCTTCATACTCCTGTCTGAGTGATTGCAATACCTGCAATTTATCGTTTGTGATCAGTTCTCCCTTTGATATCACAAGCTCACCGGTTTGTATCATACCACGGGTTATCGAGATTTTAGCTATCAAAGCCTGCATTTCCTTTTCAGTTGTAGCCTGATCGAATTTCACAGATTGGATCAGAGAATTTTCCAATACAGATATGATCAGTTCCCTATCCACATTATTAAAGGATTTGATTTTGTTGTAAATGTATTTATCAGCCGTTTGAACGGAATAAAACTCGCCGAGATGCCTTTCTTCAGCTATGTTGCTGGTAATAATGATAACTGAGTAATCGGCAGGCTGACCTTCGAGATATTTGTTCATTTCAATGATCCCCGGTTTCATAATTGTGTCGTAAATTTCCTGGCAAACAGAGAGATTTCTTTTTTTCCTGTTTTCATTCGCAGGAATTACCGGGTATTTTTTATTCCAGTTTTGTTCGAAATTTTCAGTCAGAACAGCTCTCTGACTGACAGCTAAATCAGGATCGTTTAAAAAATATGGTTTAATGTGTTGAACTACCTGGCGTTTCTCTTCTTCTAATTCTTCAGCAGGTTTCAGAATTGCGAAGTCAAAAGGGGCGATCAGGTTTTGGTGCATCCATGGCTTGCCTTTACTGAATTCATATTTGAATTTTCCTTCCTTGGGCAAAATTAAAACAAGAATCAGGATGCTGAGGCCAAACAGGATTATTTTTGACAGTATAGCATAGCGATCTCTAACGTATGATACAAATCTATTCATTTTTAGTCAATTTGAATTTACGAAAATAGGTAAAAAAATTTGTTTCCGGAGGAAGGTAACTGGTAACTGGTAACTGGTTTGGAGTTTAAAGTTCGAAGTTTGAGTTCGCTCCGAAAAGTCATTTATCGTCATTGCGAACGCAGTGAAGCAATCCGTAAGTATTGTAAACCAGCAGATTGCTTCAGGCTCTGCCCTTGCAATGACGGCCCACAATACTTTTCGGAGCGGACTCATTTTTGGAGTTAGGAGTTTTAAGAGTTTCGTGTTCCGTGTTGGAACTAATATCTAATTTCTCAAGTCTCCATACTAAATAATCAATCCTTTAATCCTCAACCTCAGCCTCCATACTATTTTTCAAGCCTTCGTAACCAGTCAGGTAAGCTTTTACTGAACCGACTATGATTTGAGCTTCGGCCATGACTGGGATTTTATTTTTATCATCAGTAACCCAAACCACAAGGTTTTCACCGCCTTTGAAAATCGTGCCTTCAACTACAACTGAACTAAATTTTATACAGTCATATTTTTTCCCTGTCCGGTTCTCAATTGTTTCCTTGCCAAGGTACCTGATGAAAAGTTCAAAAGATTGACCGTCAATGATAAGATTCAAAGGAATTCTGTCGCCCGGTTTATAATCAGAAAAATCGAGGCTTCTTGCATAGTAGGCTGCTGACAAAACATCAAAAGTACATACCGGGATTTGAATTGTATCGGCAGACTTAATTCCCGATTCGCTTTTTTCTATGTTCACACTTGTGTGATCGGATTGGAAATAATAGGTGTTCTGCGCTTCATGTCCTCCTTCAGAAATATCACTGCAAAACCAAACCGGCTGCAGGTTCACGGCATCAACTATTGACTGGTACCGGTCCCTGACCCTGAATATCCAATCATAATATTTGTATGAATTGCCTGTCGCCTCGAAAAAAAATGATTTTTCCCCACTATGAGTTATCGTATCAGCCTTAAACTGAACTTCGCCGGCATCCACCCAAAGGATTCCCCAGTTATAAGCTACCTCATAACTGATTTGTTCACCCGGGTTAAAAGAAAACTCACTGTTCACACACTGTTCATACGAATGGGGGCCAATTATAAAGGCAAAAAGGACGACTATGAAAAGCGGCTTTCTCACTGTTCAAATTTGGTTACAAAATAATGAAATAACAAGGCAACAAAAAAACCGGCTGTTAACCGGTTTTCCTAATTTCTTAATTCAGTTTAAATAATATTGGCATATTAAACTGAACCCTCACTGGTTTTCCTCTCTGTTTTCCGGGTTCCCATTTCGGCATGTTCTGGATAACCCTGATGGCTTCTTCATCGCAGCCTCCGCCAATTCCGCGCAACACTTTTACATCAGTAACACTCCCATCTCTTTCGACGACAAAGGTTACGAATACCCTTCCCTGGATTCCGCTTTCGCGTGCCATTTGGGGATATTTAATATTTTCATTCAAATACGTTATCCTGGCAGCTTCGCCCCCGGGAAAATTCGGCATTGACTCAACTACAGTAAAAATAGGAGCTTCTTCAACTTCCTGTTCCTCTTCCGCAGGAGGTTCATATTTTTGAATCTCTGTTTCCTGATCGGCCTCAACATCAATTTCAATTTCATCGGTTATTTCCATGTCGTCTTCTACAATTTCGATGACTGTTGTTTGCTGAGGAGCTTTTGGGGGTGGTGGCGCTTTATCCTGCTGGGTAATTTCAACCATTTCTTCAGGTATGTTTTCAGCTACCCTCTGCTGAAGATTAAGTTCCTGTTTTTCATAGCTTTTCCATTCAAAAGCTATCAATACCAAAGCAAGGGCAATGACCAGCCCGATTTGGGTAAACAGCATTTTTTTACTTTCCAGATCGGCTTTCGATGATTTTTTTTGATCAATCATATTATTATTGTATTAAGGATCAAACTCAAAAATTAATGGGGCTAAATTATAAATAATTTTCAAACATTCGAATTTATCAAAATGATAACGGAGTTCATAACCGCAAATTACTTATAGTTACATAAAAGAACTTTAATTATCCTTATGATCCTACCAGTTCACTATATGCCTTTGCATCATACAGGGATGCCAATTCACCGGAATTGCTGATTTTGATTTTAATGATCCATCCATTTTTATATGGATCAGAATTGATAATTTCCGGTTTTGACTCCAATGCTTCATTGAATTCAATTACCTCACCTGATACCGGCATATACATATCCGAAACAGTTTTAACGGCCTCAATTGTGCCGAAAACTTCATCTTTATTCAGAGTTTCGCCAACCGTTTCTACTTCAATGAAAACTATATCACCAAGTTCTTTCTGGGCAAAATCGGTTACTCCGATATATGCTTCGCTACCGCTAATCCTTAACCACTCATGGTTTTTTGTGTACTTTAAATCTTCTGGAAAATTCATATTGTGCTCATTTTAATTAAGGTTCCAAAAATAATAAATTAAGATTGTGATAAACAAACGTTGTTAAAAAACTTGTAAACATCAATGGCATTACAAACAATTAAACAAAATACTATTTTTGAGCCTCATCTTTTTTAGTTTATTATCGTGTAAATAATAATTTTTTTAATACCGGTCACAGTTTTTCAAAAAGGTTCAAATAAATAAAATTATGTTAGTGAAAAAAATTCAATCAATCGTTTTCGCAGGATTACTGATCATCAGCGGATTTTCCTGCGGTGACAAGGTTCAGCAGGATCAAAAGGGAGACATAAATCCACCGGCCGGCTCGAATAAGCCTGACACATCGGATATGACCAATAATTTTTATGACAATGCAGAAGATCACTGGCTGCCGGTAACAAATATTGTGGTGGGTGGTGAATTGTCAAATCCGGGGTCGGTTAGTTTTAAAGGACTGCAGTTGCACACTGTTATCGTAAAAGAAACCCGGCTGTCGGAAACCGGCGACACTTTCACAGGAGCTTACCGATATGACGGATATTCACTTTTTGATATTCTTAACAATTACAAAATTGAAAAGAAGAACAAGGAAGAATTTGCACCCATCATTGATTTATATGTTCAGATCGAAAATGAGAAAGGGGAGAAGGTTTTTGTGAGTTGGGGTGAGATATATTACCCGAACCACCTGCATGAAATCATAATCGCGACACGTGTAATGCGGATAGTTCCTTCCAAAACCAAAGACTTGTGGCCGTTGCCGGTTGAATCAAAATTGATCTGTGCTACCGACCTGGTTACGGAGCGCAACATCACTGCCCCTTCAAAAATTACAGTTATATCCGGTCCAAAATCATTCACAACCGTAAAAGGTATGTCACCTGTATTTTCACCCGATATACGGATATTCGAAAATGATGAGCTGTTTACAACCCTCTTTCAAATACCTGCTGACGCTCAGCAGCAAACTTTTCATACAATTTTTTACGGGCGGGGAAGAGGAATTCACAGTACGCAACCTTTTGATGGTTATATGCTGAAAGAAATAGTTCAAAAATATTCCACTTTTAACCGGCAGTTTTTACAAACAGGATTGATTCTGATTGTGGCAAGGGACGGGTATCGTGGCATTTTTACTTACAGTGAAGTCATGAACCGGAATGACCAATCGGAAGTACTGCTGGTATATAGACCAGATGAGAAAGATGGAGGCGTTTTCAGGCTTTTCCCTGCCGGTGACTTCTTTTCGGATCGGGCAATAAAAGCGATCGAAAGTATTTACATTTCTTCTGAAGAATTAAATCATGACCCTGTTTAAAGCAAATATTTTCCACTTTGCATTTATCTTTTTAGGAGGTCTGGCATTACTTTTTATTATCAGTCCTCTGCTCAGCATGTTTTTGCATACCACTTTCGGGGAAATATTTGAGACTGGCCGTGATACGGAAGTCAGGCAAAGTATAACAAGAACACTGCTTATATCTTTTTCGGCGACATTGTTTTTTTCCATTCTGGCCATACCTCTGTCGTATCTGCTTGCGCGAAAGGATTTTCCGGGTAAGCGGCTGGTTGCGGGCATTATTGACCTTCCTATTGTTATTCCTCATTCGGCTGCCGGTATAGCCATCCTCGGTTTTATTTCACGGGATTCGGTTATTGGAAAATTTGCAGGTATTTTTGGACTCAACCTGGTTGGTCATCCTTTGGGTATCGCACTGGCTATGACTTTTGTAAGCATTCCCTTTCTGATCAATTCGGCAAGGGACGGATTCATGTCGGTACCCGTAAGGCTTGAAAAAGCAGCATTAACATTAGGAGCCTCACAAATCCGGGTTTTTTTTACAATTGCATTGCCACTGGCGTGGAGAAATATATTGTCGGGTTTAATATTAATGTTTGGACGGGGGATGAGCGAATTTGGAGCGGTGGTTATTGTCGCCTACCATCCTATGATCACTCCTGTTTTGATCTGGGAGCGGTTCAGCGCTTTTGGACTGAAATACGCCAGGCCTGTTTCGGTGTTGTTTATAGTTATTTGTCTGTTGTTTTTTGTGGCGCTTAGGTTATTATCGGGGGCAAAGAAAAAATATCATGCTGAGCATTCAAAATCTTACCGGTAAATTTGATGAATTCATCTTAAACGACATTAGCCTCGAAATAAAAAGAGGCGAGTATTTTGTTTTGCTTGGCCCATCCGGTGCCGGTAAAACCGTCCTTTTCGAAACCATAGCGGGAATCAACCTTCCAGATTCAGGTAAAATTGTTCTCAATGGAAAAGATATTACCTGGACAAAGATAAGGAACCGGCAGATCGGCTTGGTTTTTCAGGACGGGGCGGTTTTTCCTCACCTTACAGCAGCACAAAACATTGCTTATCCTCTGAGAATTAAAAGCCAGACTAAAAAGGAAATCCGCCATAAGGTATTTGACCTGGCTGACCAGATGGGGATCACCCACCTGCTTCATAGGAAACCCGAAACTTTATCAGGAGGTGAACTAAGGCGCGTTGCCATTGCAAGGACTCTTGCCCTCAATCCTGTGTGCCTGTTGCTTGATGAGCCGCTTTCTTCAATAGATTCACAAATGCGTGATGATATCCTCGGTTTGCTGAAAAAAATAAATAAAAGTGGATTGACCATTTTGCATATTACCCATGATTATCGTGAGGCTTTTTATCTGGCTAATAAAATGGCTGTGATTGACAAAGGCAGAATTGTTCAGCAAGGTACGCCTTCTGAGATATTTACCAGGCCGGGATCGAAATTTATCGCCGGATTTATCGGCATTAAAAATTACTTTGAATACAAAGCGGCCGGTGAAAATGAAATTTTAATAGGGGATAGGGTGAGATTAAATGCAGCGTCTAAGGTCCCGCTTTCAGGCCAGGTTGTAATCCATCAGGAAAGTATAAGGATTTTCACTGACACCAAACCAGATTCTGAGATAAATTTCTTCACAGGCAAAATTCTCGATGTGGTTCATTTTCCTGAAAATACTGAGGTAACGGTCGATATTGGAATTCTTATGCATATTGTTATGAATCCGGCTCCGGCAATGGAAAATGCACTCAATAGTTCAATCGGCTTACTGATTGATCCGGCAAAGCTTGATTTTATATAACCGGATAGATGAGTTCAAACTTTCGTACAGATATGAACCGATCATTCAGTGATCTATGAGTACTATTTAAATAAAACAGCCTGCAGTTTAATTTCTGCAGGCTGTTTTTGTGTATCAGTCCTTCTCTTATTTGAGCAAAAATTTCTTTGCTTCCTTATTACCAACTATATCAGCATACATCGCAGGTGATAAGTCATTCTTACCCTTTAATTTAAGCGGTCCCCATCCGGTTTGCATCACGAGGTCGCCTTTATAAGCCTCGAATGAAAAGTCAGGATTGAAGCTCCAGTCCATCTTGTCTGATATTTTTTTAATCAGGTCCATATTGCTTTTGTCAATGGCCCAATAAATCGGTGTTTTGTTCTTTGTATTTATTGTGGCTTTGTTTTCGCTGTTTTCTATATCCAATAAAGCAAAGCCTGAGCTTCCGATCTTTATATTTGCTTCTTTGTCGAGCAAAAAGTTAGCAAGTTCGATATTGCCGACCATGATAGCAATGATAAGCGGAGTGTATCCATTACCACCCCAGGTGCCGTTATAGGCGGTAAGGCTGCTTGTTTCGACAATGGAATTAATATCGGCTTCTTTCTCGAGCATTTTCTCCATCAGTTCCTTGTCGCCGAATTCGGCTGCAAGGCAAACCGGTTCGTATTTAACATCGTATTTCCCCAGTTTCTGAGTAGCTGATATTTTCGGATCGGCACCGAGTTCGACCAGTTTTTTAACCACTGCCAGTTTACTTGGCTTTCCTTCCGGAGTGGCATTGCAGCTTTTTAAAGCTACCACCAAAGGAGTCATTCCAACCGTATTGGGCTTATTCAGGTCGGAACCGGCTTTCACCAACACTTCGAGCATTTCGGTTGCCGTTCCAATGCGATCATCGGGCAGGTTTTTATACCATTCAGGAACCTTAATCCCAAAGGCTTCTATATTAGTGAATCCCTGAGTGCAAAGTTTTTTCCTCTCTTCCTTCGACATGGAATAGGTTGCAAAAACATCAATGGCATGATCACCGTTTTTCAGGTTAAGACTGGCTCCTTTTTCAAGAACCATCTTTAGGCATGGAACCGCATTGGAACCCATTGTAATTACCTGCATCAACTCTACTTCACTAGGTTTAAGGGATGCCATTGCACCTTCCCATGCTTTTATCCCTGCCTGGTTTGCATCCTTGCCTTTAGCCTTTTCGTTTGCAATCAGTGTTTTAAAGATGACTGAAGGATCCGAAATCCCGGTTTTGTTGGGATCGGCTCCAGCGTTAAGTAATTTTTCCACAACTTCAGTTGAATAAACACTGCAAGCTGAGATCAGCGCAGGATAACTGCCTTTGTTCGGATCGGCGCCTTTATCCAGTAATAGCTGTGTAATTTCTGGCCAGAAATAAGCACTGGCAATGGGTGTGCTCCCATTTGGATCGACAAAATTCGCGTCAGCGCCGCTTTCGAGAGCTTTCGTTGCCCCTGCCAGGTCACCCATTTTGCAGGCAGTGATCAGGTCTTCATTGGATCCGGCATAAGTTCCTGTAACCAGGAAAAGTAAAAAAACAAACAGGACAGTGGTAATTTTTTTAATCGCTTTCATAATCGTTTTTTTAAATGATGAATACTAAATTATTGTTTAATCTATTAATTGTCATTTCTTATGAATTGTATCCCGATGATAAACTTCTTTAACCGATGGCTTCTGAGTTACCTTTATGGTAACTTTAAAAATGTTAAAAATAAATATTTTTTAAATAATAGTAAATTATTTATATATTAAGAATCCGAATAATTTGAATATTCGGTTGTAAAATTATGAATTGCCGGATAGCCGGGCAATAAGGGTAAGTGCTTATTTTGATAGAGTGATTACCTCACATTAAATGAAGTAAATGCTCTTGCAGGTTTTTTCAACTTTCAGGTCTTTTAAATCCCTTTACACCCAGGTATTATCAAGCTATCTGTTTTTCTATGGTTGATTTGTTGTGTAAATCTTTTCCCTTAATAATTGCCAGGTGATAAAGATATTGTCATTCAAACCATACTTCCATATAGATACTAATTCATTATATAATAATTTCATTAATTTGGGCAGTGAAAATTCCTGTTCAACAGCGGAGAAGAAATAAATTCAATTGCAGATAAAACTGAAAAAGTTTTAAATGTTCCAATGCTCATTTTTAACCCGAATAATTCATAAACAGATTAAAAATTACAGGTAATCATTATCCGATTAACTCAGACATCGAATTCAAAAACTTCATGAAAAATCTTCGAAGGTTTTACCATGATATTCTCCCTTCTGAATATATTGCCATGATAGGTAACTTCTACCAGATTGAATAATTCAAGATAACGCTCGAATGTCCTGATCTCAAAACATCCTGTAAAACTATCGGCAACATCGTTAATATTGTATATACTATTTTCAATGAATTCATCAAGAAGCGCCGGAAATGCGATCATGTATTTATCTGAATAAAAGTTAACCGGTTTGAATTCAGTTCCGTATTTATTCAGCATAAGCAATGTAAAGCCGAAGCCAAACTGAGCCGTACGGCTGTTCCCGTAACCATCGAGGCTTGCCCAGTTGAACCGCAACGCAAAGGTTTGCATTACCGTCCGTAGAAACTCAATCCGGCTGGAAATCGTTTTTTTGCCATTGGCGGTTACCGACAACAGGTCTTTTCGTTTTTTTATAAGACCGGCAAATAATAAAACCAGGTGACAAACATTAATTGCCATTGAATCTTCTTCCTTATAAAGCTTCTTCAAGCCTTCCTCAACAAAGGGTTCGGTGATGAATTTCTTTTCATACAGTTCACTGACAAGTTTTACAGGAAGATGTCCGCGTTTTGTAAGCTTAACAAATCCGGATTTTTCAACATGATGAAACAAGCACTCGCTTAAATTCAGAAATGGGATCTGATTGAGAATTTCATCCGGAATATCTTTGCGAATCCGAACCGGGCATTTATCACTGAAAATATTATACAAGGCTTCCTGTATCTCGCGCCGGTTGTATCCCTCGTATTCGTCCACCGGCTTGCTTTGATCGAGGTCGAAAGCAGACTGATCAAAATTAAAATTGTCATCGAAATAATCGAAAATGCCCATGACATGAATTTGTTTTAAACAATCAATCTTCAAAAGTCGTAAATTTTGTCGGAAGGGAAGTAATGTTATTCTAAAATTTCGGCTACATTTTACTTTGATGTGCTGGAAGATAATTATTTCTTTTATTGGCGGATCAAAATAAACCATTGCACATTGCCCGTAGGGCATTAATATCCATAGAAAATAACAATAGGAGAAAAGAATTTCCCGTAGAGC
>Ga0172369_10005202_pt1 | contig 16116 bp, 9 predicted proteins | sample LakKiv25m_FD_114539 | JGI IMG/M metagenome (GOLD analysis project Ga0172369, IMG submission 114539) | Freshwater microbial communities from Kabuno Bay, South-Kivu, Congo - kab_022012_11.25m | ecosystem: Environmental > Aquatic > Freshwater > Lake | place: Democratic Republic of the Congo...
AACCACGCAGGATCGAGCGCTGCGCCCCGCGGCCCGTGTGGAGAGGGGGTCGGGGGGTGAGGGCCGCGGGCGCCCTCGGGCAGTCGGATCTGGCAAGAGTTGCACCCCTGTCACTTGGCGAGAAGGCTGGTTTATCCTGGAGCCGATTCGCGGTTCCGCCGGATTTCTCCTCGGGGAGGCGCTCGTCAATGCCATCAAATATGGCGCGCCGGGGAGCACGCCGGTCGTGACGGCCCGGCTGAGAGGGGACCGGATCGAGTTCTCCGTGGAGAATGACATCGACGAGGCATCTTCCGCACCGAACGTCGCGGGCGAGGCCCCCCACGGACACGACCTAATGAAAGCGTTGGCCGACTCGTTCGCAGTGGAGCGCGTCGAGAGGCCCGGCCAGAAACCAATGTACCGGACCAAATGGGCCCTCTGTGCTACCGAGGTGAAAACTGGTCCAGCGTAGCCTTGAGCACATCCGCATCGAGCACCAGCGCGATGCTCCTGTCCGTCGGCAGTGCGTACCAACCGCTTTCAGCTTCAAGCTCGAAATCGAGCTGACTTCTGATCTCGCCACGAACCTCCGCGGCCGTCCGACCGTCATTTCCGCTCTTGCCTCTCACGTAGTACATCTTTCCAGTCGGGACGCCCCTCTCTCGCTTGAGCCGCGTCTCCACCAAGTCGTTGAGGAACCGTGATCGCTGCGACCCGGCCTTCAGGCTCACGGTCCCCTTGACGGCCCTGCCAAGCAGACCGTGCCCGGGCCAGAGTAGCAAGTCGAGCACGCCGGCCAGGTCGTTCGGGGCGTCGGCTACCGCGATCCCGATCCCAGCCCGCGGCAACTGGCCCACGAGCACGTACCTGTATTTTGCCACATGAGACTTGATCTCGTCCGGAATGCGGTCCGCCAAGTAGTCCTTGTCATAGAATTCGCCACCGTAGTTGCGGGGCCTTTCGAACACCGCGCCCCTTCCTGCCCCGTGCGACATGACGCGCAGACCGACGCCGCCCAAGCTGGCATTGCACTCCTTCCATGCTGTTATCGCGACATCCATCCAGAAGCGGGTCTTGTCGTTGTCGTTGGTGTCATGCGGGTACTCCCGCTCCCGCGGGAAGTGCACTGTCTTGAGAATCAGGTCCATCAGGAGCAGGCCCTTGGGTTGAAGCAGGCTCGAAAGCAAACGACCGTAGAAGCACTCGTCGGTGGTCTCCTGTTTGGACACCTGCCGGTAGCGACCACGCAGCTCCGCCGCGATCCGCTCGATGCCGACGCGAGCTGCAATTTGGAGTTCGTCGTGGGCTGTGAGCCACCTGGCCACCCACGTCGGCGTGTCTCCGTCCGCCGAAGCCAAGCAGAGAAGCGTCATGCACCGCGCGGCGTGCGGGTTGTCCTGCAAGGTATTGCGGAGCAGCACGTCGCAATCATGAAGCTCGTCTTCGACAACGACTACAGGTCGGCGCGCGAAACCGGCGGCCAGGCACTTGGATGGGTCGTTCGGTTGATCCGCCGTCGGCATCGAGAATCTCCGTGTCCGGACATGCGCCAAGCGCGGTCGCCGAACCGCAGTCCGCCATGTGCAGTCTACCATGCCGCCGCACCCGTGCCGCCCACCTGTTCGGGCGCTTCAGGCCGGCGACGGCATCCGACCCGAAGGGGCCGTTGGATGGCGGCGCGCCGCGGTGGTAGTCGCCGAATATCGACGGCTGCAGGCCTTGCCGCCGGGCGGATGACGAGATGCGCGGACCGAATCATCGCGGAGGCGGGGGCGACGTCGCGTCGCTGGTGGAGCAGGTGCGCTGCGGGCGCCTCGGTCGCGGCGAAGTCCTCGACCGGCGACGCCCGGTCCGCGACCGCATCACCATCTTCTTCGCGCGGGAGGTCGAGTTCGCGCCGCACGACCACCTCGCGCTCACGACCCTGCTGGAGGCGCACGGCGTTCCGCCGCTCGTGCCAGGCTTGATCGAAGACGCGGTGCAGGGCTACCCCGGAAACCCGCCAGGCGAGATTCTGCGCGACGCCGTACTCGACATGATCGCGGTCGTCGGGGACGAGGCGGTGCGCCTGCGCTGCACCGGCCGCGAACCCTCGCCGGTCTTCGCCCTCTCGAGGGCCGCGCATGCCGCACCGGGGCCGGACGCGCACGCACAGGCTCTCGACGACTGTGCCGCGGCCCTGCGGCTGGTCCTGGCGCGGACAGCCGGTGTCCCTCGCTACGCCGACGCGTCCCCGGCGTTCGAGCGCCGGCAGTACCGCCGTGCCGCCCGCATGTACCGGTTTCTGGCGCCCGCCCCGGGGACCCCAGAGCATGACCGCTACCGCACTGCCGTGCATTTGTGCGGAGACCCCGAGGTGATTGCCGGCGACCTGGCGTCCCTCCAGACCGGCGGCATCGCGGCGACGTTGTCGCCCGCCGCCCAGCAGTCGATTCAGGCGTGCTCGGCGCGGGAGGCGCGCGAGGAGCGCCGCGAGAACCTGCGGCTCTTCGCGGAGTCGGTACGGCTGAGCCGTCGCCTGGTCGAGATCAGCCGCCGGTCGGCGGGTGCGCTCGACCGGGTGGGCGCGTGCCGGGTCGATTTCAACTCGCTTGCGGAGAAGCCGAATGAAACCCTGGCCGACCACGTCTGCGACGAGGCCCTGCGTCGCACGCTGGAAGCGATCGCGGCATCGGCCGGCCGGCCGGAGCGGGCTTCGGCTGCCGCGGGCGGCGGAACGGGACTGCTGCTGCATGGCGGCTACGGAGTCGGGAAGTCCCATCTTGCCCGCTGCTTTGCGGGCGAACTGCGGCGACCCCTGCTGCGAATCGACCACTCCACCATCGCCGACCCGCTGTTCGGGAGGGCCGAGCGTGTCCTGGCGGACCTGGCGCGTCGCGTGGTGCGCGAGCTCGACGGCCGCGTGGTGCTGCTGCTCGACGAATTGGAAGCGACGGCACCGGCGCACCCGTCGGAATTCGACGGACACCGTTCGGCTCTGTTCCGGCACATTCTCCTCTTCCTGGACAGCGTTCTCGCGCACCCGGCGGTGCTGGCCATGGGGGCGACGAACCGGGAGAGCGCGGTGCACCCAGCAGTGCGGCGGGCCGGGCGCCTCTCGTGGGACGTGCGACTCGAGCCGCCGACGCCGGAGCTGCGTCGGCGTCTTTTCGAGAAGTACCTGGCGCCGGTGTTCGACGGGCACCTTCCCGGGCTCGATGCCGCTGTCGATCGCGAGTACACACCGGCCGAAATCGCCGCAATCGCGCGCCGCGTCGCCATCGTCGCGGGCGACCGGGAGGCGGCCGAGATGGATTTCCAGCGCGTCCTGCGCGAGTTCCCGCCCGGCGACATCTCGCGGTTCCGTCGGCAGAAGCTGGGGGAGACTGGGTGAGCTGCACCGCGTTTCCGGTATCGCCATGGTCCCTGCCCACGGAGGTTCGCATGCGCAGCACCTGTCTCGCCCACGCAGGGAACGCCCTGTTGAACACCGCGCGGGGCATTGCCGCCGCGGCAGGACCGGTCCTGCTGTTCCTTCTCCCCGTCAACCCGGTGACACTACTCGTCCTGACGATACTCGAAGTCGTGCACCTGATCGCGAGTCTCTTTCGCGGGTCGGGCACGACCGGCCACTACGTGGGCTGCAGCGCCTACGGGAGCAGCCCGGGCGGCAGCGGGGGCGTTGTGGGCTGCGGGCTGGAGCTTGTCCCCTGCCGCGGCCCCGCGCGCGGCAGGCGATTCATGTCTGTCACGGCGGCGAGTTCCGCGGCCTGAACCCCGGAGCCGAGTTTGCCCTGAAGGACTTCGATCTCCTCACGACCGCGCTGTCCGCCCTGGAGTGGCGAACCACAACGGTCGGATCAAGCTTTGCTGCGATGCGACAACGCTTCCATACTTCGAGCGGCTGGGGAATGCGGATCTGTGGAACGAAGTGGACGCCGAGGCGCTTGACAGCGGCCCGGACGACATCGACTTCGTCACGTTCTGGGCTGCCAGGAAAATCATTGCACTGGAATATCACAGGGCGCCCATGGTGGTGTTCGACCGAGACTTGAGCATCTGGGGAGATCTCCCGAACCTTGCTCCCGGTCGCACGGCCGTGGTGCACCACGAGCCTTTCGTGCCGGCGGTCTGTCCGGAAAGGGAATGCCTCGCGATCCCGGTCGGCTACAGCCTCGACCCCCGCTGGGACTGGGCGGCGCTGCCCGCCAATACCGCCCTTGAATTCTTCGGCGACGACGATCTCCGGCGGGAGTACGTCGCCGAGGCCATGCGCTTCATGCGCAGCAATCCCCGGCAATGCGCTGTCTGCGGTGCCTCCGCGTCGACCTCCCCAACAGGTACGCGCGGCCGATGGCTCTGGCTCTGGACGAGGTCAAGGCACTTCGCGGTCAGTGTCCGGACGGTTCTGCCGGCTCCGCCGGGACTTGAGGCACGTGCGGCCCCGGTCTCGGGGCGCCGCGGTGCTGCCAGACAGGCGGGCCGGCAGCGCCCCGCAGGCGTTCGACCGTGGCCGCAAGAGGGGGCAGCCCGGCACCGGCTTCGGGTGGCTTCGGCCCGGCGTGCTCGCGAAACCGAAGATGCCGCATCGATCCTCACGCACGGCGGTGCTCCGATGAAGAACGCGAAAAATGCCGTGGTCTGCGACCGCGGCGAAGAAAGGAGCACGACATGCGGCCGAAAGGGAAAGGCGGAATGGCGGCGTTCCTGCTGGCGGCGATCGCGTTCGCTTCGACGGGCTGCAACTGCTCGTCGTCGGCCACGAAGCCGGAGTGCAAGGCGGACGACGACTGCAAAGGGCGGGGCGAGGAAGTGTGCGCTCAGGGGACCTGCGCCAGGTGCACCGTCGATCGGGGCTGCCCTGCGGCAGCGCCGCGCTGCATCGACGGGTTGCGCTGCGCCGAGTGCGAGGGGTCGTGGGACTGCGGGGCGGGCCAGATCTGCGAGAACGACAAGTGCCACGCCGGCTGCGATGCCGCGAGGCCGTGCCCCGACGGCATGTTCTGCAGTGGCAGCGGGGTCTGCGTGGGCTGCTTGCGCGACGCGGACTGCCCCCTCGCCGCCCCGCGCTGCGCCAGCGGCGCGTGCGTCCGCTGCGTCGCCAGCGAGGACTGCCCGCCCGGCTTCGGCTGCACCCAGAGCCAGTGCGCCGCCGACTGCGCCGCTCACGCGTGCGGCGCAGGAATGTTCTGCAACGCGGCGAGCCGCCGGTGCGTGTCCTGCCTGGATGACGGCCACTGCGCTCGCGACAACAGCAAGCCCATCTGCATGGCGAGTGGCACGTGCGGCGCCTGCGAATTTCCCCGTGTCCCCTGTGCGGCGGGGAGCTGGTGCAAGGAGGGGCGCTGCGAAGCCGGGTGCCAGCCGGGCATGGCGGCGACCTGCCCGCTGGAGCAGCTCTGCGACCCGGCAAGCCACGCATGCGTCCCGGGCTGTGAAACAGCGAACGATTGCCCGGAGAGCTCGACGTGCGAGACACCCGAGGGGGCCGCCGCCTGCTTCTCGGACCGCTGGGTCGAAATCCCGCTTGTCAACCATCCTCCCGAAGCCAAGAACGTCGCGGCGGTCTACTTCCAGGGCGAAATCCACATGATCGGGGGACGCACGAGGAATCCGGACTCCGTCATCGCGCAGCACCAGAAACTCGGCAGCGCCGGCGTGAGTGAAGTCGCCACGGGCGGAGGGCCGGGTGCGATCTGGGGCGCCATGGCCGTCGTCGATGTGAATCGACCGGGATTCCTGGTCATCGGCGGCAGCACGACCACCGACCTGTGCGGGGGCCTCGTCGCCGACCAGCATCGCTGGATCGGAAACGGCTGGGTGCGCGAGGGCAATCGCGGGAACCTGCCGCCCGTCGCCGGCGCCGCGGTTGCCACCTGCCCGGCGGCAAATGGGCGCGGCTCGCGCCTCGTCATCTTCGGGGGTTTCGTGAAAAAACCCGACGGCACGTGCACCCTCTCGGCCGACACCTTCGAGTCGTCCATCGCGGGGGGCTGGAGGAGGCTGCCGACCCCTGTGCATCCGCCACCGCAGATGGACCACTCGCTCGCGGCGGGCCCCGCGACGCTCGAGCTGTTCAATGGGACCGATGCCGAGGGGCGCCCGATCGGAGACGGCGGGTGGGCATTCACGTGCGCCACGTCGTCGTGGAGCCCGCGCTACCTGTTGCCGCGGCCGGAGCCGGCCATCCGCGCCTGTGCCTGGCACCCGCTCCGCCGGGTCTTTCTCTGCGTCGGGGGCAACGAGGGTTCGAGCGAGCAGTGGACCTTCAGCGAGGGCGGCTGGGTTCTGGAGCAGCCGGCCCAGCTTCCCCCGAACGATTTCTCCGCGGCCCTGCAGTACTTCCCGCCGCGGCAGCGCATGGTTTTCTTCGGCCTCACGAGCTTCTGGGCGGACGGCCCGTGGCCCGCCCGCGAAGGCCCGTAGCCGGCGAAGGAAAGGAGGAATCCGCCCTGACACGACGTGCACCAGCAGGGGGGCCACGCAAGGGGAGGATGGGAGACACGGCAATGAAGACGACGATTCTTCTCGTAGCTCTTTCGGCCAGCGCCTGCTCCACCACCTCGGGCCATCGCAGCCACGAGTTCTCCGATGGCTCAAAGGCCATCGCGGAGTGGCGCCAGCGAACGGTCTTCGGCTTCACGACCGACGCCGAGGAAAAGGCGCCGGTCTACATTCCCGCCCGGCGGGCCGCGGCCGGGTCCGCCCCGACGGAGATTGCGGACCGCGCCCTCGACCGGCGCAGCGAAGCCCACGCGGTGCGTACGCTCGACGCGCTGCGTGCGGGAGCGCCGCCGCCCACCCTGCCGGTCGGCGGGGAGCGCGATGTGCTGGATCCGGCGCTCGTGACGGCGAACAACGACCTCGCGGCCGAGAACAGGGCGTTGAAGGCCACGGTCGAGGCGAAGCAGGCCGAGAACAGCCGCCTCGTGACGACCAACGACGAGCAGCTCAAGGTGCTCGCGACGCTCGGGGCGAACAACAGGCCCAAGGTCGAGGTGAGCACCACCGTGAGCGCCGACGCCCGCGGGGCCGGCGAGTCGATGGCGTCCGGCAAGTCGGAGTCGGTGACGCCGCGCGGCGGCAGCAGCGGCTCCCGCGGCCAGCCGGCGGTTCCCGGGCGCAAGAAGACCGGCGACTGCGACCACGGCGGGGGCAGCAGCACCAGGCCCGCAGTGCAGGCCGGGACGGACGGAAACGCCGACGCGCAGCCCGCCGTGGCGAAGGAGGAGAGGAAGTAGCAGTCGATCGACGCCTGCATCGGACAGGCAGGAACAACGCCCGCCCGTCTCCTCGGAAGCGTGGGGAGACGGGCGGCGCTGTTTGGACGCTGTGCGTGTGCGTGTGCTCATCGCGGTCTTCGGCGCGACGAACCGGTGTTTCCCTGCGCAGCAGCCTCGGACCCGGTGCCAGCTTCCAGCGTGGATCTTCGAACCCGCCGGGGCGAGCGTCTCGCCCCGCAGGCATTCCCCGGACCAGCGGTGCACTCCGCTCGTCGCGGCGGGGGCACGCGGCGGCGGGAAGCAGAAGGCGATGATTCCATCCGTAGAAATCGAACGGCGCCGTTCGATTTCTTGTGTTGGAATAATGGACCGCAGCCCGGAGACGGGCCGGGAGCTGGCGGACCCGGCCGCCCGCCGGACGTCCAACGGGCTTCTCGGCCGTTCTGCGGATGATCGACAAGAGAACAGTTCGTTTTCCGCTCGGCGAGGCGGGTGCGCGGCGGCGGCGGGATGCAGGCAGGCAGGCGGGCGATGATTCCATTCCAAGAAATCGAACGGCGCCGTTCGATTTCTTGGGATGGAATAGGAGAAGGCACTTGACCGTGTCGCCGTCCCTCGCGTACAGTTCTACCAGCGGGATAAGTTTCCGCTGGGAGCCCGACATGGAGACGCCGCGACCGCCCGACGAGAAGCCGCTGCGCACGGCGGCGAAAGGAGCGGTTCCCACACGCGAGCAGTTGGACACGCTCTACCGCTCCGTCAACGGCAAGTTCCGCGACTCGGCCGAACTGCGGCTGGAGGCAGGGCGCGAGTTGCTCGGGACGCTGTACGGGGGCGACGCCGCGCTGGTGCTGAGCCCGGCGGGGCAGACGCACCCGCCGTGGGTCGCGTTCCGGAAGCTCGCCGGCGGGCGCAAGGTGAAACCGGGCCTCGTCGCCCTGCGCCGGGCGCTGCGGCTGGCCGCCTTCGAGAAGACGGTGCAGGGCGGCTTCTACGCGAACCTCGACGTGGCGCTGCGCGAGGAGCTGCTGCCGCTGTCGGATGCCGACGCCATCCGCGCGGCGGCCCAGCACTGCATCGAGAGCAACTGGGGGCAGCGCGCGCTGCGCCGGCACGTCGAGGACCTGCGCAGGACGCAGGAGCAGCAGCGCGAGAAGTCCGCCGACGAGGCGGCACGCGAGGCGACGGCGGGCATCGTGCGCTTCGTGGGCGCGCACGGCACGCCCGAGCGGCTGCGGGAGATAGAGAAGGCCTGCGGCAGGCTCTCTCCGGAGGATCGCGCCCGCGCACTCAAGGCGGTCGAGCAAGCACAGGCGGTGCTCGCGCAACTGCGCAAGGCGCTCAAGTAGCCGGGGGCGCGGTCTTTGTCTCGGTGGACGGTGCCGACGGCGTTCCGCGCCCGGTGACACCGGGGCTGCTCCCCTGGCGCGTCCGTTGTGCCCCCGGGGCGAGCGCCGCGACGGTGCGGCGGCACTCCGGCTCGGGCGGCGCGCCTGCAGCCCCGCACCGGATTCCTGGCGGGATCCGGCTTGGAATGCCTGAACTCGAGCGGGGCTGCGCCCGCCGCGTGGTTGCATGGCCCGGCGGCCGGCACATGGAGGGCGCGCGGCCCTCGGTCCCCGGGTGCGAGCGAGAAAGGGGAGCGCAGGTGTCGCCTCGTCGCCGGGCTGCGAGGCCACCCGCTCCGGGCAGGCCCCGGGTTAGCATCGCGGCCGGATCGGGTCGGGACGAGGACGCGCGGGGGCGTCCGTCCGTCGGTGAGGCGCGCATGCCACCTGTGAGGGAGGGCCAGCTTCTGGTCGGGCCGCTGTTCGGCGAGCCCATGCGCGTCGAGACCGTGCGTGCGGCCGCCCCCGGGGTCTGGACCGTCGGCCTTGTCGGGACGCGCTCGGAGCGTTTCCAAAGCGTCGCATTGCGCGAGGAGGAGTTCGCCGCCCTGCGCGTGGTGGACCGCGTGCCGTCGTTCGCGGGGGACGCATCGCAGCTCGCCCTCGGGATCCAGGCGTGGGCGCTCGGCATCGCGTGGGAGTTCGACCCGTACTTCGGCTTGTCCATCTCGCGGGTGGACCCGCTGCCGCACCAGCTCGAGGCAGTCTACGACTACCTGCTGCGGCTCGGCCGCGTGCGCTTCCTGCTCGCCGACGACGCGGGCGCCGGCAAGACCATCATGTCCGGCCTGCTCATCCGCGAGCTGAAGCTGCGGGGGCTGGCCGAGCGCGTGCTCATCGTTGCCCCGGCCAACCTGACGTTTCAGTGGCAGCGCGAGCTGCGCGAGAAGTTCGACGAGTCGTTCACCGTCCTGCGCGGCGGCGACATCCGCGACCAGTTCGGCGCCAACCAGTGGATGGAGCACCGCGGCGTCATCACGTCCCTGGACCTCGCCAAGCGGGCGAGCATCGTGCCCGGCCTGCAGCAGGCGCACTGGGATCTCGTGATCGTGGACGAGGCGCACCGCATGAGCGCCCCGTCCGCCGACCACAAGAGCCAGCGCTACCTGCTCGGCGAGTTGCTCCGCGACCACTGCGACCACCTGCTGCTGCTGACTGCGACGCCCCACAAGGGCGACCCGGAGAACTTCTCGCTCTTCCTGCAACTGCTGGACGCGGACGCGTTCGCCGACGTCGCCTCCATCCGCGGCGCGATGGACGAGCGGCGGGCGCCGTTCTACCTGCGCCGCACCAAGGAGGCGATGGTCCACTTCCCCGAGCGGCAGCCCGACGGCACGTGGGCGGCCCGGCCCATCTTCACGAAGCGGATTCCGCGCACGGTCGACTTCCACATCGACGGCGCCGAGGACGACCTGTACCGCGAGGTTTCGGCCTTCGTGAAGCGGCAGTCGCGCCTTGCCGCCGAAGAGGGCGACGACCCGCGCTCGCGCGCCGTGGGCTTCCTGATGGCGCTGTACCAGCGCCGCCTCGCCTCCAGCACGTACGCGCTGCGCCGCTCGATGGAGAACCGCGTGCGCCGGCTGGAGGAGGGACTGAAACGCGCACGCAGACTCGCCGAGCAGGCGCCCCCCGACCTGCCCGATCCCGAGGAGATCGAGGAGATGGAGGAGGGCGAGCGGGAGCGATTCGAGGAGCTGATCGAGGCGGTCACGCTGACGGCCAACCCCGACCTCGTGCAGCAGGAGATGGCGGAGTTGAAGGGGCTGGCCGGGCAGGCGCGCGCGGTCGAGGCAGCCGGCGCCGAGGCGAAACGGACCCGGCTCGACGAAGTGCTCCGTGACGAGGGCTTCGCGGGGGACCGGAACAAGCGGCTGCTGCTGTTCACCGAGTTCAAGGACACGCTCGACTACCTCGTGCAGACGCTGACCGCGCGCGGGTTCACGGTGGGCGCGATCCACGGCGGGATGCGGCCCGGCAAGCGCGACGAACCCGGCTCGCGCCTGTGGGCCGAGCAGCGTTTCCGCGACGGCGAGACGCAGATCCTCGTCGCCACGGAGGCCGCCGGCGAAGGCATCAACCTGCAGGTCTGCAACGTGCTCTTCAACTACGACATCCCCTGGAACCCGAACCGGCTGGAGCAGCGCATGGGGCGCATCCACCGCTACGGCCAGACGCGGGACTGCCTCATCTTCAACTTCGTCGCCACGAACACCATCGAGGGCCGGGTGCTCGCGCGCCTGCTGGACCGGCTCGACGAGATCCGCAAGGCGCTGGACGACGACGCGGTCTTCAACGTCGTCGGCGAGGTGCTGCCTGCCGCCCATATCGACCGGGTGCTGCGCGACTACTACGCCGGCCGGCTGGGCGACGCCGACATGGAGGACCGGCTCCTGCGCGACGTGAAGGAGGACCGCTTCCGTGCCATCTGCCAGAACGCACTGGAGGGTCTGGCCACCAAGAAGCTCAACCTCGCCATGCTGGTCGAGCGCCGCGCCCGCGCCCAGGAGCGCCGCCTCGTGCCGGAGACCATCGCCCGGTTCCTGCGCGAGGCCGCCCCCACGGTGCCCTTCCGCCTGAAGCCCGTCGGCAGCCTTCTGCACGCGTTCGACCCCGAGACGACGCCTGCATCGCTGCGTGCACACGAAGCGGCCGAGGACCGGCGCATCCCGCCGCTCGCTGCACGCTACCCGAGGTTCACGACCGACCGGGGCACGGCCGACCGCGAGAAGCTCGAGTGGGTCACGCCCGGCCACCCGCTCTTCGAGGCCATCCGCCGCCACGCTCTAGCCCGCGCGCAGGAGGGCGCCTTCGCGACCGGCGCCTGCTTCTACTCGGTCGAGCACGAGCATCCGTTCCGGCTGGACTTCTACCGGGCACGCGTGGTGGACGGGCTCGGGAAGACCGTGCGGGAGAGGTTCGTCGGCGTGCAGGTCGGCACCGACGCGCCGCACCTCTGCGAGCCGGCCGTGCTCGGGAACCTGCTGCCGGCGCCGGCTCCGTCGGAGTTGCCCGAGGTCGCGCTGGTGCCGGAAGCCGTCGAGTTCCTGCAGGAGCACGCCCTCGCGCCCTTCCTCGCGGAGGTCAAGGCCGAGCGCGTGGCCGAGGTCGAGCGCGTGGCTCGCCATGTGCAGCTCTCGCTCGGCGAGCTCATCGCCCGCGAGGACGCATCCATCGGGCGGCTGGCCGAGGATGCCGAGCGCGGCGTCGAGGGTGCCGCGGGGGCCTTGAAGAGGGCCGAGGACCGCTGCCGGGCACTGGAGGCGAAGCGCGCCCGCCGGGCCGTGGAACTGGAGCGCGAGCGGTCGCTGTCCATCCAAGGCGTGGAGCGGCTGACGACAGTGCTCGTCCTGCCGCATCCCGACCGGGACCAGCCGGAGGTGCGCAACCTGCGCCCCGACCCCGAGACCGAAGGCACGGCGATGCGGGTCGTGGAGCGCTACGAGACGGATGCCGGCCGGCACGTGAGGGACGTCCACAAGGAGGACTTGGGCTGGGATCTCACGTCGCTGGACACGGTGTCGGGAGAACTGCGCCTGATCGAGGTGAAGGGGTTCGCCGGCGAGGGCGGGGACGTGATGCTCACGCCGAACGAACGCCGCGTGGCGGAGGACCGCCGGGACTGCTACTGGCTGTATGTCGTCATCCGGTGCGCCAGCGCGAACCCCGTCGTGGTCCCGGTCCAGGATCCCGCATCCCGGTCGTGGCGCGAGGTGCGAAAAGTCGATCACTACGCCCTCTCGGTGCGCAGCATCGTCGAGGGGGCCAAGCCACCGGCCTGAGCGTGCCGCGGAGGTGGCGGAACGGCCGAAGACGCCCCGGGGGGGCGACGTTTCGGGTACAACGCATCTCGTGACTCGGGGGCGGCCCCGGGCGGCGGAGGCGGGGTGGCGACGATCCGGCAGCTCACGAGCCTGGTGGACGCGGTGAGCGCGGGCGACGAGCTGCGCGCCGGGCGGGTCCTGTCCGACGTGGCGAGCGCCGAGGAGCGCCGCGGGCACCACCGGGCTGCTAGGCGGATCCGCTCTGCGCTGCCCGATGCCCGGCTGGCGCCAGCGGGCGCGGGGGTTCCGATGTACGAGGATTCCGCGCTGCCACTCGCGGCCCTCACGCCGGTGCAGCCCGAGTGCGGACTCGATGCCGTGGAGCTTCCGTCCCCTCCGCGCGGTCTGCTAGGCGAACTGGTGCGCGAGTGGAGCCTGCGTGCCTGCCTCGCCGAAAAGGCCGTCGAGAGGCGGAGCCGGCTGCTGTTCCACGGCCCGCCGGGAAGCGGCAAGAGCCTGACCGCCCGTGCCCTGGGCCACGAGGTGGGTCTTCCGGTGTTCGTGGTCCGCTACGACGCGTTGATCGGCGCACTGCTGGGCCAGACGGCGCTGCGTCTGCAGATGCTTTTCGACTTCGCCGCCGCACGCCCCTGCGTCCTCGTGCTCGACGAGGTGGACGCCGTGGGGCGGCGGCGGGGCGATCCGCTGGACGTGGGCGAGCTGGATCGCATCGCAATCACGATGATGCAGGCACTGGAGCACTCGAAACCGGCTGGATTCGTCATCGCCACTTCCAACCTCGCACGCGCTCTGGATGACGCGCTATGGCGGCGCTTCGACGTCGTGGTGCCGTTCCGGAACCCGCCGCGGTCGCAGCTCCGCGCCTTCACGCTGAGGCGCCTTGCCGACGCTGGTCTCGCCGCCTCTGCCGCGGTTCGAGCTCGGATCGCCGCGTGTCGCTGCTACGCGGATGCCGTGCGGCTCGTTGATGACGAGAAGCGGCGCCGCATTCTGGAAGAAGGCGAGCGCCGATGAGCGAGAGCGGCGCCCCGGCCCCGTCGAGGCTGTTCTTCCTCAACGAGCAGCACGAGCTGGCTCCGCTCGAGCCCCGCGGCGGCGGCCGGTTGCCGAAGCTGGCGCCCATCGACTGGACGAGGCGCGGCCCGTCGCTCGCCGGATCGATCCGTGCCAGCCGTGTCCGCATCGAAGCGTCCCCGGATCCGACGAGGATGGCAAGGTATTTCCTGACGGTCGATCCGGAGCCCTCCGTCCGGAAGCTCTCGTCCGACAAGCGGAAGGCGCCGGACGGCCTGCACGACGAGCGCACTGACTTCGGCAGGCAGCACAATCTCGACTTCGGACGGCTCGGGCTCGACCTTCTGGAGTCCCACGCCGACGGGAAGGCGACGGTCCACGCCACGGCTGCGGCAGCCGAGAGGCTGGAGACCACGGCCGGGCGCCTCGCCGAGGCCGGGGCGCGCGAGCAGGCACGGTGGGTGCGGCTGCACTCGTTCGCCCCCGTGCCTGTCGAGCGCAAGGTCGATCTGGACTGGTTTCGGGCAGCCCGGACACCGACCGTCGATGCGGTCGTCGCGCTACAGCCGGTGCTCACGCGTTCCGAGTCCGACGACGTGCTGCGGGCCGTGCTGGCGTTCCTCCGCGAGGCAGGGGTCGCAGCGTTCAGACGGGCGGGCACCGAGTTCTCGGGGCGGGTGTGGGTGCGGGCAGAGGTCCCCCGCAACGTGAACGAGCGGCTGGCCGTGACGTTCCAGTCCATCCCGTCCATCACAGAGCCGCTCCTGCTCGTTCCGGCCGGCACTGGAGCACGGCGTCCCGCGCCTGCAGCCGTGACGCTGCCGAAGGTGCCGGACATAGCGACGCTGCCGGTCGTCGCGGTCCTCGACACGGGCGTTCCGGCCGAGCATCCCGTGCTCGGCCGGTACCTTCGTGGATCTTGGCGGAGCCCCGACGCATGCACGCCCGGAACGGCGCCGCACGCGACGCAGGTCGCGTCCGTCGTGGTCTTCGGCGGGCACCCGCCCGATGCGGCGCCGGCTCCCGACAGCGGGGCCTGCCGGTTCCTCGACGTGGCACTCGGCCTTGAACCGGGCCTGAATCCGAGGACGCCCTACTTCAACGAGCACACGATCGCGGATGCGCTAACCGGCGCCGCGGGCGCCTACCCGGATGTTCGGGTCTTCAACCTCAGCCTTCAGACGCCCCAGCCGCTGGAGCAGATGAACGAGGTCAAGCGCAGAGAGCACTTGTTGCACGTGCAGGACTTCGACAACTTCCTCTTCCTGCACGACGCCATCGGCGTAGTCGCGGCCGGCAACTCGCCACCGGGGCTGGTACCCCGCACTCCGTACCCCGGCCATCTTGACCAGCCGGAGTGGCGCCTCGGTGCGTGGGCTTGCTCCTACAACGCGCTGACCTGCGGTGCGTCGGCAGGGGTCGTCACACCGGATGCAGTCGCGCGGGAGGCCGACTGGCCGAGTCCGTTCACCCGCATCGGCCCCGGCATGAACGGGTCGCCGGTGCCGGATCTGTCCGCCCACGGCGGCAACTGCGAGGCGGACTACCGCACCAAGCCGCTCATCGGAGTCGCGACGTGCAGTGTCGATGGCCTGTGGGAAGACGACTCCGGCACGTCGTTCGCCGCGCCGCAGGTCGCGCGGGAGGCCGCGCTGATTCTCCAGCGCCTCCAGCCGTTCTGCGCCGCCGGGACGCGTCCGTACGCCGCGACCGCAAAGGCGCTCATGGAGCTCACGGCACAGCGGCCGGCAGGCTTCCCGCCGGACGTGCGGGCTCTTGCCGATCGGACGCTCGGTCACGGTCGGACGTCGGCATCCGTAGTGTCCCGGCCGCCCCCGGAGACTGCGATACTGCTGTGGCAGGGGAGCCTGACGGCACCCCGCGTCGCCGCGCGCGTGGGCATTCCGATTCCCTTCGGGTGGCTGAAGCAGGCAGAACGTCCGCTGCTGCGACTCGTCTGCGCGTGGAACGGGCCGGTCTTCGAGGGTGCCGCGGGCCTCTGGGGTTGTCGGGCGGTCTCGATCCACCTCCGCCCCGGCCTCGACGCCCATGCAGTCCACGCAAGACGCACTCCGGCGGTGGGCAGCTATCCGTTGATCGACCGGACGTGGGACCTGTCGGACACGCGCGAGCTTCACGGCGACGGCGAGCCGTGGATCCTGGAGATCGCCTACGAGCAGGTCGCCGAGTACCATCCCGCCTTGCAGGTGGCCGACGAGCAGCGCGTGGCCTTCGCGGCCGAACTGTCCGATGGCGCGGAGGCGCCGCTGGCGCCGCAGCCGATCCTCGCCGCACTGCCGGTCTCCAGCACGATGGTGCGGCTGAGCGCGGCCTCGCCCGTGCCAGTGCCCGTGCCCATCCGGAGACGGGGGTAGTCCATGTCGCCGCCGACCGGGTCCAACGATTTGCCCGAGAGGGCCGCACGATGATCCCGCGCGAGTGCCGCCGCCTGGCGGAAGTGGACTTCCCCATCGGCGTGGTGTCGAAGCACTCGGTGCGCGAGAAGTCCATTCGGCACGGGCACCCGAGCACGCTGCACCTGTGGTGGGCACGCCGGCCGCTCGCCGCCTGCCGGTCGATGCTCCTCGCGCTGCTGCTGCCGGACCCGTGCGACGTCGCGTGCCCGGCCGATTTCAAGACGAAGGCGCGCACGGCGCTCGCCGGATTCTACCGGCTCGGCGCAGGCGACGAGGCGCTGCGGGCCGCGCTGCTGAGGTTCGTCGGCGAGGTGGCGAACTGGGACGTGGC
>Ga0172369_10005203_pt1 | contig 16115 bp, 13 predicted proteins | sample LakKiv25m_FD_114539 | JGI IMG/M metagenome (GOLD analysis project Ga0172369, IMG submission 114539) | Freshwater microbial communities from Kabuno Bay, South-Kivu, Congo - kab_022012_11.25m | ecosystem: Environmental > Aquatic > Freshwater > Lake | place: Democratic Republic of the Congo...
CGAAGTGGAGAATGATCACTCCCGCCGTGACGGGATACATCAGGTACACCCAGCGCATCGAGAGCGACATCGCGGGCGAATTCTGGCTGGCCTCGGTGCCCATCAGAATCGCGCCGTAGTAGGCGACCACCGCGAAAAACCCGATTCCCAGCAGCGAAATGAGCGTCTGGAGGGCTTTTTGGGGTACGCTCGGGAGCTTGTCCAGGATGAACCTCACGGCGATGTGCGAGCCGCGCTTGAAGGCGACCGCCGCCCCGAGCAGGCTCGCGAGCACGAGGAGAAAGCAGGACAGCTCCTCCGACCACGAGAGGGCTTCGAAGAAAAATCTGAAAACGACCTGGAGAATCGTAACGACCACCATGGCGACGATCGTGATGAAGAGCGCCGCCTCGGTGATCGTGTTGATCCGGTCGCTCAGCGAATGGAGCAGGCGCGTCCGCGCCTTGCCCGCTTCAGTTGAGGACATTGTCGTCTCCTCACTTCGTGTTCAGAATTTGATTGATGAGGTCCTGGCCGAACTGCGCGGCATATTTATCGTACACGGGCTTCACCGCGGCGAGGAAGGGCTTGAGATCCGGCGTGGAGATCTGCATTCCCTTGGAGGCGAGTTCCTTGAGCCAGCCGGCTTCGTTCGAATTGTCGTAGTCGCGCTCGAACTGCGCGGCTTCCTTGGCTGCTTTCATGACTGCCTGCTGCTGGGAGGTGTTGAGCTTCTTCCAGGTCATCATGCTCATCATGATCGGAGCGGGCGCGTAGGCGTGGCGCGTGATCGTCATATATTTCTGGCTCTCGTACAGCTTGAAGGACACGATGACGTTGAGCGGGTTCTCCTGGCCGTCGATGGTGTGCTGCTGGAGTCCCGTGAGCGCCTCGGTCCATGCCATCGGCACCGCGTTCGCGCCGAGCGCCTTGAAGGAGTCGACGTAGATCTCATTCTGCATGACTCTGATCTTGAGGCCCTTGATATCATCGGGCGTGTTGACGGGGCGCTTGCTGTTGGTGAGGTTCCTGAAACCGCGCTCAGCCCAGGAGAGGCCCTTCCAGCCCTGCTTCTCAGCCATGGCGAAGAGCTGGTCGCCGACTGCTCCGTCGAGGACCGCGTAGGCATGTTCGGGGCTCCTGAAGAGGAAGGGGAGGTCGATGACGCCGAACTGGGGAATGAAATTGACAAAAGGACCGTTCGTGATGATCGCCGCGTCGACGATGCCCATCTTCATGCGCTCGAGAAGGGTGCGCTCATCGCCGAGCACCGCGTTTGGGAATATCGTCACCTTCACTTCGCCGTTCGTATACTTTTCGGTCAGCTCTTTGAATTTGGTCGCGGCGAGATGGAATGAGTCCTGTTCGTTGACGACATGCGCCAGCTTGATATCGATCGCGAACGAGGGCGTGATCAGCGCGATCGCGACAGCCAGAACAAGAAGCATGCGTTTCATGAGATCCTCCTTGAGATGTGTGGCGGCGCGCAGCGGCGCCGCCGTATTCGTGGGAGAATAGCTCTTACGTATAAATATGTCAATAATATTGATAATGAGATTTCGATAAATATTAGTATTTTTATTTATATTATTGAATAATATGAATCAAAAGCGCAATTTAATCATGCAAATATTTAGACATATTTATACATTAAACGAATCCGGTCGAAGGGAGAGAAGATAGTGCTGCGGCTGAGGGGAGGCTGCGGTTTTGGGGGCGGGCGGGGCGGCGCGCGCCGCTGCCTGCCCCCAAAAGACTAACCTGGGCCCTCGCAAGAGCTTCGGCGCGTCATCGCGCGGACTCCGCGATTGCCTTCGCGACCGCGTCGCCCATGGCGCGGGTGCCGAGTATGATCTCGCCTTCGGCGCCAGTCGCGATGTCGGCGCAGCGGTAGCCCGCGGCGAGGACCGACGCGACTGCCCGGTCGACGAGCGCAGCCTCTGCCGGGCGCCCCAGTCCGTAGGAGAGGAGCATCCCCGCCGAGAGAATCGCGGCCAGAGGATTGGCCTGATCTTTGCCGGAGAGATCGGGGGCCGAGCCGTGGATCGGTTCGAAGATGCCCGGTCCGCCGTCGCCGATGCTCGCGCTCGGGAGCATGCCGATGGAGCCGGTGATCATGCTCGCCTCGTCGGAGAGGATGTCGCCGAACATGTTGCTCGTGGCGATGACATCGAACTGGCGCGGATTCCGCACGAGCTGCATCGCGCAGTTGTCGACGTACATGAAGCTCGTCGCCACATCGGGGTAGCGCGGCGCCATTTCCTGCGCGCGCTGGCGCCATAGGCGGCTCGACTCGAGGACATTCGCCTTGTCGACCACGCAGAGCCTGCGATTCTGCGCGCGGGCCGCCCTGAAGGCGACCTCGAGGAGGCGGTCAATTTCGGGCGCGCTGTAGCGCTCGGTGTCCCAGGCAGTCCCGCCGTCTGAGCTCCGGCCGCGCTCGCCGAAGTAGATGCCCCCCGTGAGTTCTCTCACGATGAGGATGTCGAGCTCGCCGCCCAGCACTTCGGGCTTGAGCGGGCAGGCCGAGGCGAGCTCGGGGAATATCCGCGCCGGGCGGAGATTCGCGAAGGCGCGCATGCCCGCGCGCAGTCCGAGAAGCCCGGCCTCGGGGCGGAGATGGCCGGGGAGGCTGTCCCAGCGGGGGCCGCCGACCGCGCCGAGGAGAATCGCGTGGGAAGCGCGGCAGGTTTCGAGGCTTGATTCTGGCAGGGGCGAACCGGAGCTGTCGTAGGCGGCCCCGCCCATCGGCGCTTCGACGAATTCGAGTTCGAAGCCCGAGAGTCGGGCGACAACCGAGAGCGCGCGGGCCGCTTCACGCACGACATCGGGGCCGATGCCGTCGCCGTGAATGGTGGCGATGTTGTATTTCATGGTTGCCCACCCCCGTGGCGCGCTTCGGCGCGAAGCTTGGCGGAGATGTACGGAATGAGTCCCCCCGCCTCCACGATACCGCGCACGAAGGGCGGGAAGGGCATCGCCCTGTACTCTTTGCCGCTCGTCAGGTCGCGGATGAGGCCCGATTCGAAGTCGACTTCGACGCTGTCGCCGCCATGGATCTCGACGGCCGCGTCGGCGCACTCGAGGATAGGCAGGCCGATGTTGATCGCGTTGCGGTAGAAGATGCGCGCGAAGCTCTTCGCGATGACGCAGGATACGCCGGAGGCCTTGATGGCGATGGGCGCGTGTTCGCGCGAGGAGCCGCAGCCGAAGTTCTCGCCCGCCACCATGATGTCGCCCGGGGAAACCCGCGCGACAAAGCTCGCGTCGAGGTCTTCCATGCAGTGCGAGGCGAGCTCGGCCGGGTCGCTCGTGGTGAGATATCGCGCGGGCACGATGACATCGGTGTCCACATTGTCGCCGTATTTCCAGACTTTTGATCCTTGTCGCATAGTTGCTTCCTTCATTTTGAGCGCTCCTCGTCCGCACGCGCGGCGGGCGCTGGTGCCGGCGTCTCGAACGCGCCTCGGCGAGGCGCATCGCTGATCTCGGATGGGTCGACGATGTACCCGGCGACGGCGCAGGCCGCCGCGGTTGCCGGGCTCGCGAGGTACACCTCCGAACCTGGGTGCCCCATTCTCCCCACAAAGTTGCGGTTCGTCGTGGCCACCGCTCGCTCGCCCTTCGCGAGAATGCCCATGTAGCCACCGAGGCATGGCCCGCAGGTCGGCGTGGACACGACGGCGCCCGCCTCGATGAACTCATCGATGAGGCCCTCGCGGAGCGCCTGCCGGTAGACATCCTGCGTGGCGGGAATCACGATGCAGCGGACGCCTGACGCGACCGACTTGCCGCGCAGCACGTGGGCCGCGGCGCGAATGTCCTCGATGCGTCCGTTCGTGCAGGAACCGATGACCACCTGGTCGACCGGCGTTTTCGCCGGATCCGAGGCGGAGCGCGCGTTGGAGGGCAGGTGCGGGAAGGTAACGGTGGGTCTGATCGACGACAGATCGATGTCGATCGTCCGCTCGTACTCGGCGTCGGGATCTGGCTCGTACACACGGTAGGTCCGCGCCGAAACCGACGCTGCCCAGGCCCGCGTCCTCTCGTCCACCGCGAAGATGCCGTTCTTCGCCCCCGCCTCGATCGCCATGTTCGCCACGGTGAAGCGCTCCTCCATCGTCAGCGACGCGAGCCCGGGACCGACGAACTCCATCGATTGATAGAGCGCTCCGTCGACGCCTATTTGCCCAATGATGTGGAGAATGAGGTCCTTCCCTGTCGCCCAGCCCTGGAGCGCGCCGCGCAGGTTAAAACGGATCGCCTTCGGCACCTTGAACCAGGCGCTGCCCGAGGCCATCGCGGCGGCCATGTCGGTGGAACCCACGCCTGTGGAGAAGGCTCCCGCCGCCCCGTAGGTGCAGGTGTGGGAATCGGCGCCGACAATGAGCTCGCCCGGCAGCACGAGACCGCGCTCGGGCAGGAGCGCGTGTTCGATGCCCATGCGCCCGATCTCGAAGTAGTGCTCGATGTTGTGCTTTTTCGCGAATTCACGCATGGTCTTGCACTGCTCGGCGGATTTGATGTCCTTGTTCGGCGCGAAGTGATCTGGCACGAGGGCGATCTTGTGGCGGTCGAACACTGTCGAGACGCCGATCTTCTCGAATTCCCTGATCGCGACGGGCGCAGTGATGTCGTTGCCCAGCACGAGATCGACGCGGGCTTCGATCAGCTGGCCCGCCTCCACGGAGGCCAGTCCGGCGTGCTCCGCGAGGATCTTCTGCGTCATTGTCATTGGCATTGCGTGCTCCTTTCTTTCTTCGCTTCCGCGATCGGCTGGGCAGCGATGGCCCTATCCTCGATCGCGTCGTTGATCGCGTCGACATAGGCGCGGACGCTGGCTTCGACGACGTCGGTGGAAACGCCGCGTCCGTTGTAGGTCTGTTCGGAGAGACGGATCCGAACTCGGGCCTCGCCCTGGGCGTCCTTGCCGTCCGTTACCGAGTCGACCGAAAAGTCCTCGAGCAGGGGCTTCGCGCCCACAATCCCGTCGATGGCGTTGAAGCACGCGTCGATGGGGCCGTCGCCGATCGCCACCTGTTCGCGCTTTTCGCCCTCTGCCGACACGAGGCAGATGGCGCTCGTCGAGGCGATGGTCGTGCCCGAATTGATGATGAAGCGTTCGAGCTGCCATGCGGCGGGCGCGCTGGGAACCGCGTCGCGGGCAAGGGCCTCGAGGTCGCGGTTGGTGACGGCCTTTTTCTTGTCGGCCAGCGCCTTGAAAGCCTCGAAGACGCGCTCGGCCCGATCCTGCTCAAGGTGGATTCCGAGTTCCTTGAGCCGCTCGTCGAAGGCGTGCCGTCCGGAGTGCTTGCCGAGCACCATTCTGTTGCGCGGCAGGCCGATCGACTCGGGTGTCATGATCTCGTAGGTCTCGCGGTTGGAGAGGACGCCGTGCTGGTGGATGCCCGACTCGTGGGCGAAGGCGTTGTCGCCGACCACCGCCTTGTTGGGCTGGACGCGGGCGCCGGTCACCGATGAGACGAGCCGTGAAGTGGCGTAGATCTTCGAGCTGTCGACACCGCAGCGCAGCTCCGCGCCGCAGGCTGAATTGAGGTAGGCCGCCCGCGTGCGCATGGTCATGACGATTTCCTCGAGGGCGGTGTTGCCCGCGCGCTCGCCGATGCCGTTCATCGTGCACTCGACTTGGTCGGCGCCCGCCTCGATGGCGGCGAGGCTGTTGGCGAGGGCGAATCCGAGATCGTTGTGGCAGTGCACCGATACGGCCGCCGCGTCGATGTTCGGGGTGCCCGCGCGGATCGTTCTGATGAGCTCGCCGAATTCCGAGGGCATGGCGTAGCCGACGGTGTCGGGCACATTGATCGTCGTCGCGCCGGCGTCGATCACTTCGGAGAAGATCCTGCAGAGGAAGGCCGGGTCCGAGCGCGAGGCATCCTCGGCCGAGAATTCGATGTCGGGGCACTTGCGCTTCGCGTAGCGCACCATCGCCACGGCGCGCTCGATCACTTCTTCGGGCTTCATCTTCAGCTTGTACTGCATGTGAATGGGGGAAGTGGCGATAAAGACGTGGATTCGGGGGCGGTCCGCGCCGCGCACGGCGTCCCACGAGGTGTCGATATCGCGCTCGACCGCGCGTGAGAGGCTCGCGATGACCGGCCTTCGCACCACGCGGGCGATCTGCTGGATCGAGTCGAAATCACCCGGGCTCGCGATCGCGAAGCCCGCCTCAATGACATCGACACCGAGGGCATCGAGCGCTCGGCCGACTTCGAGTTTCTCGGCCTGGTTCATGCTGAATCCGGGGGCCTGCTCGCCATCGCGGAGCGTGGTGTCGAAGATATGGATCGTACGGACATTGTTCATTGGTCAGTCTCCTCTCTGCGCTGAACTGGATGCGGTCGTGGTGGGGAACACCCGCGCTCGAGCGGTGAAGGACTGCCTTGCGGCGCTGTTACGCGGGGACGGCCTTCAGGGTTCTGGCTCTCTCCGCGCGGCCGTTAGATTACGGAGGAGCCGGTAAGGCCCAGGGTAAGCAGGAGGATGGAAATAATAATGACGATGGAAATCGCGACGGTGATCGAGGTGGCGGAAGCTGAGATGGCGCGCCGAGCGTTTTCACTGTTCGCGGCAGGGGCCTGAACAGCGGTGTCGGGAGTTTTGACACAAACGGCGCTCAATGTCATGCGAGTGTCTAGCACGGGCCGCGCGTCGATGTCAAGCTACTATCGATAGAATCGTCGAAAAAGTCGAAAAAGAGGCGCTGGCTTGACCGAAATCGGGCTCAGGCGCATCATTCAGGCATGAAATTGCTCGTGCTCGCCGCCGGAATCGGATCGCGCTTCGGCGGCGTAAAACAGGTGGCGGGCGTCGGTCCTCGCGGAGAGACGCTGCTCGAATATTCGCTCTACGACGCGCGGCGAGCTGGCTTCGGCGAGGTCGTGTTCCTGATCCGGCCGGATATCGAAGCCGATTTCAAGGCCACGATCGCGGCGCGCCTGCCTTCCTCTCTCAGATACTCGCTCGCCTATCAGACGCGCGAGATGCTGCTCGACGACGCGCAGCGGGCGAGCGCCTCGGCCTGCGGCCGCGCGAAACCTTGGGGCACCGGCCACGCCCTTCTCTGTGCGCGTGGCGCGATCGGCGAAGGACCCTTCGCGGTGCTCAACGCCGACGACTACTACGGGAGGGCGGCCTTCGAGGGCCTCGGCGCGCGGCTCTCGCGCATCCCCGGAGAGTTCTGCTTCGCCGCATATCGGCTCGACGATGTCGTGCCGAGTCAGGGTTCTGTCTCGCGGGCGATATGCGAGGTCGACCCGGAGGGCTACCTTGAGCGCATTGTCGAGCACAAGCGCGTGTGGCGAGAGGCTGGCCGCCTGGTCTCGCGGCTCGAGGGGGGCGACGTCGAGCTCTCGCCTGAAGCGCCTGTCTCGATGAATCTCTGGGGGTTCAACGCTTCGGTCTTCGAGGGCGGCGCGCGCGCGTGGAGCGCTTTCCTGGGGAACCCTGAAAATTACGCTTCGCGTGAATTTTATTTGCCGGATATCGTGCAGGCTATGATGGCGGCGCGGGCAATTCGCGTGCGGGCGGTGGCGGGAAGCGTGCGCAGCTTTGGACTCACGAACCCTGAGGATCTGGCGGAGACGCGGCGCAGGCTCGCTGCGCTCGTCGAAGGCGGCTTCTATCCATCACCGCTGTGGGAGGAAAAATGAAATCAGCATCGGCGCGCGCGGATTCCGATGGCGCGGGCGGATTCGCGGGAAGCGCGCCCCTCTGGGAACTCGACCGCTTTCCGGCGCTCTGGGACCCCGCGCACAATGAATTTATTGATCTGTTCGAGCGGGCCAAGCTGCCCTGGGAAGTGCTGAACCGCATCGACGACTATCTCGCGCAGAGATTCACCGAGCTCGAAGGCCCGAGGATTCTGACCTATGTGCCCGACGGCGTGCACCTCGAAGGGCCGATCTTCATCGACGAGGACTGCGTCATTGAGGAGGGAGCTTTTATTCGCGGGCCGGCGTGGATCGGCAGGGGCTGCGAGATCCGCAGCGGCTGCTACATCCGAGGCGGTGTAATCGCAGGCGCTGGTGCGGTGCTCGGGCACGCGAGCGAGTTCAAACACTGCGTGCTCCTCGGGATGGCGCAGGCTCCGCACTTCAATTATGTGGGCGACTCCGTGATGGGGTGGCACGCGCATATCGGCGCGGGTGTGATTCTCTCGAATTTCAGGCTCGATGGAAAGCCGGTGCCGGTGCGGTCGCTCGATTCGCGCGAGCGCATCGACTCGGGGTTGCCGAAGTTCGGCGCCCTCATCGGCGACGAGTGCGAGATCGGGTGCAACACTGTGCTCAACCCCGGCACGATCGTGGGCGAGAAGAGCGCCGCGATGCCGCTGTCGTTGCTGTCGGGGACTTGGCCCGCGGCAAGCCGCGTGAACAATGCCGCGATGCGCCGGCCGGAATAGGCGGAGCGGGCGCAGCGCCCCGAGATCGCGGCACGATAATTCCAGAGCGCGCGTCGAGCGGCGCGGCGCCGTCATTTAAACTGTGCGCAGGCAGTCAACCGCGCGGCGCCCCGAGATCGCGGCGTGCCGCGGCAGCGGCCTACCGCAGCGCGCGCGCCGCGCAGGAGAAGAGCGTCTCCAATCCTTGCACCGTCGGCTCCGCGTGGAACTCGGGCCGCCACTCCAGGTAGGCGAGCGTGTCCGACACCGAGAAGCAGGAGGCGAGCGGAACCTTCCTGTAGCGCGCTACGGCGAAGAGTGCGGCGGCCTCCATTTCCACGACAAGCGCTCCTTCCTCGCGGAAGTGCCGCACTTCGGGCGGCGTCTCGCGGTAAATGGCGTCAGTGGTCCAGGTCGGGCCCTTGGAGTAGCTGAGGCCGGAGGCAGCGAGGGCTTCCTCGAGCCGCCCGGTGAGGGCGGGATCGGGACCGACGGCCGTATTCTCTTCTATATAGTGGTGGGACGTGCCCTCATCGCGGAACGCGCCGTCGCAGACTACGAGCGCACCGGGGGGCACATCCTCGCGCAGCGAGCCCGCCAAACCCATCGAGACAAATTCGCGCACGCCCCAGGCGATCAGTTCCTCGAGCATGACCGCCGCCGCGGGCGCCCCCACGCCGAAATCCGACGCGATCGCGATGGTCTTCGCGCTCCCCGGCAGATCGATGTAGTGAATGAACTGCCCGAAGTAGCCCTTCGCCCGCTCGCAGGGGTAGGCCTCGAGCACATGCTTCGCGAGGTTTTTCTGGTAGCTCAAAATGACCGCGTCGGGGGCTGCCCTGTGTGAGAGGGCAACCCCGATGCGGTCGAGATAGGCAAGAAATTCCGAAGGTCGAAAGAGTGCCTCGCTCGCAAGTTTGCGGGGCAGACGCGGTACCGGCATGGCAGCTCCTTTTTCGAGGTTACTGCGCTATTTTCTCCTTTAACTTCGGCATTGTATAGCCGTACTGGCTGCCCATCTCCTTGAGCGGCTTGTCGGTCGGGATGTCCTTGGGCAGCGCGAGCTTTTCGATTACCTGCTGCGTAGACCAGCCGAGCGCTTTCGCCACTTCCTGAATCGTCATCGTGCCCTCGAGAGCGAAGCCTTCGGGGACCTTGAGGCTCGACGCGGTGGCCCCGGCAGGAGCTGCGGTAGCGGCTGGCGCGGTGCTTGTGGCGGGGGCGGCAGCCACGGCGGCGGCAGGCTGGGAACTCGGTGCGGCGGGCGAGGAAGGAGCCGCGGGAGTGGCGAGAGGAGCCGAAGTCGCGCTGGCGGCAGGCGCCGTCGCAGGCGTCGTTTCACCTTCGCCCGAGTAGGGAATGCCCAGAATCTTCGCCACCGCGACGCGCGCCGCGTCGGTCTCGAATCCCTCGATGCCCGCGACGGCGCCAGTGTCCTTGATTTTCGTTGAAGTCGGCACCTTGGCAGGGTCGAGCCCAAGCTCGCGGTAGATACGCTCCACATCGATGCCGAAGGCCGCGGCGAGATCATCGTAGGTCGTGGATCCCTTGATGTCCTCAATCTTGAGCGAGCCCTGGGCCGACAGACTGGTCAGCGTGGGCGGAGTGAACTTCAGCATGCCGGCAACCTGGCCGACGAGCGCCGCGCTTGCAAAAATCGCGAAACCGATGATCACCACCGTCCAGAGCTTTACCTTCTTGCCGCCGATGGTAGCCACCAGTGTATCCTTTTTCGTGGGGCAGACCGTGACGCACTCGAAGCAGGAGATGCACTCGGCGGATTTCACGCTGTCGGCGGTGGACACTTCGATGTTCATCGGGCAGACGCGGTCGCACTTCGAGCAGGAGATGCAAGTGGGCTTGTCGCGCTTGATCCTGAAGAGCGGAATCCGCCCGAGAATGGCGTTGATCGCGCCCAGCGGACAGGCGTACTTGCAGAAGGCGCGCTCATAGAACATAGAGAGCGCCATAAAGATAATGAGGAGCACGAATCCGACCGCGAAGCTGCCCCATACCGTACTCATTCCAGCGGGAAGGTATGCATAAGCCGCAAACGGCTCGTAGGGCCGGATGACGAGTTCGCCCGTTTTCCAGGTGAAGTAGATGATACCGACGAGAATCACATACTTCGCGTAGCGGAGCACTCGGTCGACCTTCTGCGGAACCTCGAAGCGGCGCTTGAAAATTTTCTTCCCCAGCCAGCCGAACACGCCCTGGAGCGCGCCGAAGGCGCAGAGCCAGCCACAGAAAAACCTCGACAGCACTATGCCGATCACAACGATGGCTCCAAACAGCACAATATTGCTGGGTTCTATCTTCTTGATGAAGTCTCCGCTCGCGATCCACTTGAAGAGCGTCTCGAGCCCGCCAAACGGATCGAGCGCGTCAACGGACGGAATGCCCTGAAGTTTAGCGTGCAGGATGGTGAGTGTGGTGAATCCCACGAGAAGAGCTCCGAGCACAACTCTTCTAAAAACCTGGATTTTCGGCATTTTCCTAGCCATGATGCAGCCCCCTGAGCGCGCATGAAAAGTGACGAGAGATTTTTTACGACAATGTCGTTTATCTATATGTATAGGCTATTTTGGTTTCGGTTGCAAAAAATATTAGAAAAATGAGATGTTTCAACGCAGCGCTGAATTATCGCTCAAACACAGATTCTTTTATGGACAAAAATCGCGAATCCCCACTACAATACCGGCGGAGTAAACCATGCACGGCACCCACACGATACTTTCCAAAACGCGGCTCTCCGAAGAAGTCTACCGCATTGAAGTCCTGGCTCCCCTCGTCGCGCAGCAGCGCAAGGCGGGACAATTCGTCATCGTCATGTACGACGAGGACTATTCCGAGCGCATTCCGCTCACCATCGCCGACGCCGACCCCGCCAAGGGCTCGGTGACCCTGATATTCCAGACTGTCGGCGCGAGCACCCACAAGCTCGCCCTCAAGGAACCCGGCGACGCCATCGTCCTCCTCGGGCCGCTCGGGAACCCGACCCACATCGAGCGCTTCGGGTGGGCAGTCTGCGTGGGGGGCGGCATCGGATTGGCTCCGCTGTATCCCATCGTCAAGGCGCTCAAGGAAGCCGGCAACCGCGTCACGGTGATCTCCGGCGCGCGGACGAAGGACCTTCTCATCATGCAGGATGAGCTCGCGGCGATCGCCGACGAGCACATTGTCGTCACGGACGACGGATCGTTCGGCCGCAAGGCGCTCGTTACCGAGCCCCTCAAGGAACTCTGCTCGATGACGCCTAAGCCCGACATCGCGGTGACCATTGGCCCGCCCATCATGATGAAGTTCTGCGCCGCCACCACCAAACCCTTCGGCGTGAAGACCCTCGCCTCCCTCAACACGATCATGATCGACGGCACGGGCATGTGCGGCGGCTGCCGCGTCTCCATCGGCGGCAAGACCAAATTCGTCTGCGTCGACGGCCCCGAGTTCGACGCGCACCTCGTCGACTGGGACGGCATGCTGATGCGTCTCGGCACCTACAAAGAGATGGAAAAAGAGGCGCACGACCGCTGCCACCTCGAAATGCAGATCGAAAAACTCGAGACCCAGGGCGACAGCGCGCCCCCGGCAGCCCAGGAGTCCTCGAAATGAGCCACAAGGAAGAACCCGTCATGGAACACGCGGAACTCGAGCTCGCGGCCCTGCGCGCCGCGCCCATAACCCCGAAAATCCGTATGCGGATTCCTCCGCAGGACATGCCCGCCCAGAATCCCTCGGCCCGCCGCGAAAACATGCAGGAAGTCGCCCTCGGCTACAGCCCCGCGCAGGCGATGCTCGAGGCTGAGCGCTGCCTCCAGTGCAAGAACGCGCCCTGCATCGCGGGCTGCCCCGTGCGCGTGGACATCCCGGGCTTTATCGGCAAGATCAAAGACGGCGACTTCCTCGGCGCCGCGAAAGTGATCAAGAAAACCAACCTCCTGCCCTCGATATGCGGGCGCGTCTGCCCCCAGGAGTCGCAGTGCCAGGCGCCCTGCACCGTAGGCAAGGCTCTGAAGGGCGTCGAGCGCGCCGTCCAGATCGGAAGGCTCGAGCGCTTCGTCGCCGACTACGAACGGACGAACGGCGCTGTCGAAGTGCCGCATGTGGCGCCCATCACCGGCAAGAAAGTGGCCATCGTCGGCGCGGGCCCCGCGGGTCTCACCTGCGCGGTCGACGTCCGCCGCGAAGGGCACGATGTCACGATCTTCGAAGCCTTCCACAAACCGGGCGGCGTTATGGTCTACGGCATCCCCGAGTTCAGGCTCCCCAAAGTCCTCGTCCAGTCCGAGGCTGAAGTCCTCGAGTCGATGGGCGTCGACTTCGAGCTCAACTTCCTGGTCGGGCGAACGCGGCCCCTGACCTCGCTCATCGAGCAGGACGGCTACGCCGCGGTCTTTGTCGGCACCGGCGCGGGGCTCCCGAAATTCATGGAAATTCCCGGCGAAAACTACGTCGGCGTGTTCAGCGCGAACGAGTACCTCACCAGGGCGAACCTCCTCAAGGCTTACATGAAGGGCAAAGCTGGCACGCCGATCTACCCGTCCCGCCGCGTGGCGGTGCTGGGCGGTGGCAACGTCGCGATGGACTCCGCGCGCATGGCGCTGAGGCTCGGCGCGGAGGAAGTGCGCGTCCTCTACCGGCGCACCCGCGAGGAGATGCCCGCGCGCGCCGAAGAAGTCGAACACGCGATCGAAGAGGGCATCATCTTCGACTTTCTCAAGAGCCCGACGCGCGTGCTCGGCGATGAAAAGGGACGTGTGGCGGCGCTCGAAGTGCTCTCCTACGAGCTGGGCGAGCCCGACGATTCTGGCCGCCGCAGACCGGTGCCCATTCGCGGCAGCGAGCAGATGCTGCCCTACGACACGGTGATCGTGGCCATCGGCAACGAGTCCAACCCGCTCATCTCGCAGACGACCCCGCGGTTGCAGGTCGATCGACATGGGCATATCATTGTGGATGAGCGCCAGAAGACGAGCATCGAACGCGTGTACGCGGGTGGCGATATCGTTCTTGGAGCCGCGACGGTGATCCTCGCGATGGGCGAAGGCCGGAAAGCGGCGCAGGCGATCAACGAAATTCTGCAGTAGCACAAGGAGGCGGACTGAGTGGCAGCGCGCAGAGGGAATTTCCTTGCCGCACAACGATGGGCGATTCTTGTCGCGATAGCGTGGATTTTCGGCGCGGTATCCCTGGTTGCCGGGGAGGACAGTTACAGCGCGGCGCTCTCGATTTTCTGGGATGGCCGCCGCTTAGAGATGGCCGAATCGCGCCAAACAGAGAGCCAGCTCGATTTCCAGCGCTCGCTCGCGATGACAGAACGCCTTCTGACCGCGGATCAGGCCAACACCGATCTGCAGACGCTCAAGACTTGGAATCTCTTCCGCCTCCACCGCTACCTCGACACGGTGGTTTTCGCGCAGAATGTCCTCAACACGCATCAGGACTACCGGATCATCGAAACCATGGCGGAGGCGCTCTTCTTTCTCGGAAAGAACCAAGAGGCGCTCTCTGCCTTCAGCCGATATTTCACGCTCTCGCCCGAGAACGACGATCGGCGTTCGAGCGCGTACTACTACGTCGGCGAAATCTATTTCAGAATCAAAAAATACGAGCACGCCGACATCGCGTTTTCCACCGCGGTCGCGCTTGAAAAAAACATGTACTACTGGTGGTATAGGCTCGGTCTCGTCGAAGAAATTCTCGGAAATTACCGGCGGGCCTACCAGTCGTTCAACGCTTCGCTCGCGCTGAATTCGAGCTTTCAGCCCGCCATCGAGGCGAAGGCGAGGGTGAAGGCGAAGTCTTCGCTCTGAGGCGCGGCCCATCTCCGACAAAGGAACACGCAGACTATGAAACAGCGACGAACCAGCCATGCGGCGCACGGTGCCGCGCAGACAGCGCAGGCCGCGAATGGCGCGCAAAGTGCCGCGAATGTGGCCGCGGGCGATGCAAGGCGATCCATCGCCTGTGAGATCAGCACGTGGGTGGATGCGCGCGCGGCGGAGTACGATGCCATCGCGCGCGACATCTGGGATCACCCCGAGGTCTCGCACTTTGAAGCGCGGTCTTCGGCGATCTACCGGGAGCGGCTCGCCGCGCGTGGCTTCGCGGTTCAGGAATACCCCGAAATGCCGCACTCCTTCTGCGCCGTCAAAGGGACGCGCGGCCCCGTCATCGCGTTCATGGGCGAATACGACGCCCTTCCCGGCATGTCCCAGGCCTGCGCGGCTCGCCGCGAACCCGCAGTCGAGGGCGCGCCCGGGCACGCCTGCGGCCACAATCTGCTCGGCGTGGGCTCGCTCGTCGCCGCCGAGGCGCTCGCGCACGCGCTTGAGCGCGCGGGAGTCGAGGCGCAGGTACGCTTTTACGGCTGCCCCGCCGAGGAGTCGCTGGGCAGGATACCCCTCGTCAAGGCCGGCAGATTCGACGATGTCGACGCCGCGATGACCTGGCACCCCGCCGATGTCTTCACGCCGCACCGCTACACGACGAGTGCGAACCTCTCGCTCGTCATCTCCTTCCAGGGCAGGGCGAGCCACGCCGGCATGGCGCCGCACGCGGGGCGCTCGGCGCTCGACGCGGTGCAGCTCTTCAATCTTTCGATCGAATTCATGCGCGAGCACGTGGCGCCGGGCACGCTCTTCCACTACGTGATCACGAACGGTGGCGCCAAGGCCAACATTGTCCCTGAGTTCGCGGCAGTGCACCTCTACGTGCGCGCGCCGACCGCGGCGGGTGTGCGCGACGCGATGGTCCGCGTGCGCAAGGCCATCCATGGCGCCGAGCTCATGACCGAGACTCGGGCGAGCGTCAGCATCAAGGCGGGAAAGTGCGACTACATCCCCAGCGACGCGATCCAGAACACAATCCTCGAGGCTATGCGGATGATCGCGCTGCCCGAGCCCAGCGCCGAAGAGCTCGAATTCGCGCGCGAGCTCCAGAAGACGGTCGCGCCGGAAGACCGCAAGGCCACCCTCCTGCCCATCGGCGCTTCTGTCGAACTCCTCAAATCGCCTCTCCACCTCAGCATCGGCGACTTCGGCGCGGGCAAGCGTATCGGCGGATCGCTCGACACGGGCGACGTCTCGTACATCGTGCCCACGGGGCAGCTCAACACGGCGACCTGGCCGCTCGGCATCGGCGCGCACACCTGGCAGTCCTGCGCGGCCTCGGGCGGAAGCTGGGCTATGAAGGCCGCCCGCTATGCTGGACAGATCCTCGCGCTCGCGGGCGCGCTCCTGGCCCTGGAGCCAGCGCGTCTCGCCGCCGCCGCGAAAGAACACAGGAAGGTGCCGCGCTACCGCTCGACGATGGATGTGTGAGCGCGATCGGCGCGAAGCTGAAGTGCGCGCATTCAAAGCGGGCTGATATGTTGCGCGCGGTGAGCGCGATCGGCGGTGAAGAAATGCAGAGGGGGCGCCCTGGCGGGCGCCCCCTCTCGCGCATGTACTCACGCTTCGCGCCACAGCGGCGCACTTCAGCGCTTCTCGACGCCTCTCAACGCCCATCGGCGAGGAGCGACTGGATCAGCCCCGAACTCGCGCGGGCGTGGAAGAGAAGCCGCTCCTTGAGCTCAGTCTCGTCCGCGAATCGCAGTTTCCTGTTCCGCATCACGAAGGAACCCGCGACCATCGTGTCGCGGACATTGTGGGCCTGGAGCGAGTAGACCGCGGTCGAGTACCAGTCGTGCACCGGCAGGGCGTTGAAATCGTCGAGATCGACGATCTGGAGGTCG
>Ga0172369_10005215_pt1 | contig 16088 bp, 20 predicted proteins | sample LakKiv25m_FD_114539 | JGI IMG/M metagenome (GOLD analysis project Ga0172369, IMG submission 114539) | Freshwater microbial communities from Kabuno Bay, South-Kivu, Congo - kab_022012_11.25m | ecosystem: Environmental > Aquatic > Freshwater > Lake | place: Democratic Republic of the Congo...
TAACTTTTTCATTACCATTTTTATAATCAGCAACAACAGTAGGATTTTCAGCAATCACTTGTTCTGCAATTTTTTTAAGAGCTTCTGGATCATTTTTTTGTATTAAACCTTTCTCATCAGCAATTTTCTCTGGATCACCACCAGTTGTTGCGAGTATTGCAAGGATATCTTTCGCACCACGACTACTGAGTTTTCCCTCACCGATCATATTTACGAGTTTTATAAACGAATCAAGTTCAGGAAGTTTTGCTTCGGGATTATCTTTTTGAATACCAAGAAAATCAGACGTGATGTAATTTGAAGCTGTCTTGACCAGATTTTTATCACTAATACTTTCTGCCATTTTTTCAAAATAGGTCGCAATATTAATGTCTTGAGTAAACATTTCAATCGCTTCATCAGTAAGCCCGTATGATGTTTGATACCGTGCACGTTTTTCCCATGGCAATTCAGGAAGTCCTGTTTTTTCTTTTTCTAGATCAAATAATTCATGGAGATAAAGTTTTGGCAAATCAGGATCAGGAAAATAACGATAATCACTTGCTGATTCTTTCTTACGCTGTGGAACGGTTCGTCCTATGTGATCATCCCATCCACGTGTTTCTTGAACAATTTCATTTCCACGTCCATCTTCTAATAATCCAATCATGCGCTGAATTTCATATTCTGTTGCGCGTTCCATGCTTTTAAATGAGTTCAAGTTTTTAACCTCAACTTTGGTACCGAGCATCGACATATACGTTTCTGGATCTTTGAGATAAAGTTCTTTGAGTTCATCAGGCGTTTTATCTGTCTTCATAACAGAAACATTCGCTTCAACACGCATTTCACCTTTCTCCATATTCGCATCAGATGCACCAAGATAACGCAAAAGCAATTGTAGTTCTCGAGCAAAATCTGCACCTACTTTCACGTCATAAATAATTGGCTCTGTGACAAGTTCCATCAAGGGCACGCCCGCGCGATTGTAATCGACAAGCGTATAATTTCCACGATCGTGTTTACTGGTTCCTGTATCTTCTTCAAGATGAATACGCGTGAGAAGTACACCTTTCAATTCCCCACCTGAAACAATTGGATACTTATATTGGGAAATCTGATAGTTTTTTGGAATATCAGGATAAAAATAATTCTTGCGATCAAATTCAGTAAAATTTGCAATCGTTCCGTTCACAGCAAGTCCGATACGTACCATATGTTCAATTGCCTTTTTATTAATCACGGGAAGTGTCCCGGGATGCGCCATATTGACCGGATCAATATTCACATTCGGACGATTTTCATCAGGATCGTTCAAAGATCGCGAAAACATTTTAGTTTTCGTTTTAAGTTCCGCATGTATTTCGATACCTATAACAGGAACATATTTTTCTGACATGATTTGTATTATACAGAAATTACAAATGTTTGCTATTTTGACAATCTATAACTCTAGGGGTACTATGACGGCAAGATTCAAAAAAAACAAATTCCTTTACATAAAAAATATGGCAACAAGAAAAGTACTCCTCCATTTTTCGAAAGAAATTATCTGGGAAAGATTTCCCCAGGCATCTGGGTTTCAAAACTTCAAACAAGATACTTATTTTGAAGTATCTTTCCCTCCGCGCAAAACCGTATGTTTAAAACAAGTTATGTTTGAAGAAAAAATAGAAACGCAACCAAATAAAAAAATAACTTTGACTGCAAATGAATTTACAGGACTCGTTAAGAGACCTGGCGTAAATTTTACAACATATTCTCATTCTAAAAAGTAACTTAAAAACTGAGCCAACATGAAAGCAAACTCTTTTTCATCAACTGTATTTGCATGTATTGCTATTTGCATCATAACTATTGCAATTATAATAACTATCACAAAGACAAATTTTAATCCAAAACAATTACAGACTTCCCCGCCTAAAGAATTCTTTCAAAAAAAATAATTAACCCCAGAAAAAAGCATCCCGGACTAACCGCGATGCTTTTTTTGTTATTACGGCTCGTGAGGAACAAAACGAAAGAATCCTGGGAACCTTTATTTTTTCCGTAAAATTTTGAGAAGTTCTTTCGCAAACGCTTGAATTTGATCTTCGTCGTAAAGAGAAATCGTAAAAACAGGTTTCCCTAATTTTTTAAATTCTGTAAGTTTTTGCTGTATTGTTTTTGCATCAACAAGATCCGATTTTGAAAGCAAAATGATTTCCTCTTTTTCAGCAAGACTATCATCATATTTTATAAGTTCATTGCGCACTGATGCATAAAGACTCATCATATTTTCTCCTTTACCAATACCATCGTCTGAATGAGCATATTCGAAAGAAATAATATGCACGAGCAGTTTTGTACGTTTGATATGACGCAAAAATTTATGTCCCAAACCTTTACCCGATGAGGCTCCTTCAATAAGTCCCGGAATATCCGCTAGAATAAATTCATAAAATTTTCCCAAATGTGGATCAAGTGTTGTAAAATGATATTCGGCAACTTTTGATTTCGCATTTGTGAGAGCATTCAAGAGTGATGATTTTCCTGCACTGGGTAATCCTACAAATCCCACATCTGCAATAAGCTCAAGTTCAATATGAAAATCAGCATCTTCACCGGGTAAACCTGCAGTTGATTCATACGGTGTTGTATTGGTAGAACTTTTAAAATGTTCATTTCCAAAACCACCGCGACCACCTTTTAAAATTTTAACTTGTTCGCCCACGTTCTCGATAGAAAATTTCTTGCCTGTTTGTTTGTTTGTGACAATAGAACCAATAGGAACTTTCATTACGAGTGACTCACCTTTTGCACCTTCTTTACCCGAATCTGCTCCAGCTTCGCCATTTTGTGCTTTAAAATTTTTCTCGTATTGATAGGTTGCTAAATACGCCAAATCAGAAACTCCTTCTAAAAAGACATCCCCTCCGCGACCACCGTCACCACCACCAGGACCCGATTTTGGTTTAAATTTTTCTTGACGCCAACGAACAACGCCGTCACCGCCGTCACCTGCCTTGATATGAATATGTATTTCGTCGATGAATGCCATGATTTAAAAGTTAGAGATAAAAGATTAGAGATAAGAGATAAGAATTAAAAAATCAAAGCATTAAGCTGCGCGACGTAAACGATTATCACCTGTATTTGTTTTATTTTCAGCGACTATAGGTACGTATGCCATCATATATTTTTTACCAGCTGTAGTATTATCTTTGATACGAAGCTCAACAATTTTCTTGCCCGCATAATCATTTTTTTTACTCACATAGTCATTAATCCATTTAATTTCCCGAAGTGCATCACTATCCGTTTCAAATTCGCGTGCAAAAAATCCTGCTTCATGAAGATTTTTTGTATCAATACCACCTGGTAATTTTTCAATCCTTTCTAATTGACTATCAAGTAAACTTTTTAAAACCATTGCAGGACCTGATAATTTTTCTTTTTGTTTTTTATTATCTTCTTTTGGAGAATGATCAAAAATATTTAATTGTATTCCACGAAAATCTCGTTCCATATTAGTTTTGTAAAGCAAGTTTCGCGAGCGCGCGAGCACCTTCGATTGACTTTGCAACTGCTAAAAAGCGACCATTATGACAAAATATTGCATCACTGACTCCAGTAACAGCTTGTAAATCAACACCACGAAGCCCCGCCCATGACGCTGGCAAATCTTTTCTATTTTGAAATGAAAAACGCTTTACCGAAACAGCACCTACACGAAAACATCCCAAACGCGGATATATCACAAATAATGTATCTTTATATTCTGGAGCAAGTCCTTCCCATGTATATTCTGCAGATAATTCAATAATTCGTTTATCGATTGCTCGATTATAATCTTTTTCGAAAAGTGCTTTACTTTCTTCAAATGATCGAGCGATAATAATTTCACGTTGAAATAATTCTTTGGCAAAAACAACACACTGTAAAAAACGTTCATTATAATTTTTTTCAACAAGCCCCTCTTGCCACGTTGGACGAAATGCATAGAAAAATTCCTGTAATCGATACGGCGCTATATCACTTTTAAATTCACAAAGATTAATACCATTATCATCGGCATCAATAGGCATCACAAGTTTTTCTTCGATGCGTCCCGCAATAGCTGATGCTCCACACAATTCTTCACCATATCGTTTCCACACCAATCCTACTGCCGCATACGGAATATCGCTGTTATATTTTCCTGCACCACCAACTTGATGATGATCAAAACGATTGCGTTCTTTATCATATTCACCTCCAACATCAAAAACATAATCTCCACTTGCAATTATTTTTGGATCACGTGTTCGGATCACCTGATATGATTCACCTCGTTTTTCAAGTATTAATTGCAAAATGGCACACGCTAAAATATCATCAGCGTGAAATTTACCATCATGAGTCACTAATATTTTATTTTTTTTAAATAGTCCAAACATAATTATACAAGTTCATCAACAAGCCATCGCGCGATCGAAGTTAGCACCGATCCAAAGACAACTCCCATAATGGTTGTCACATCAAATCCTGGAACAAGAATACTTCCCAACCAAAACAATAGCGCATTGATCACAACACTAAAAAGTCCCAACGTCACCATATTAATAGGAAAAGAAATAATCTGCATGATAGGTCGAATCAAAACATTGATAAGTGCCATAACTGCTGACGCGATAAGAGCTATCGTGAAAGAAGCTACAACAATATCAGGAATAACCTGTGGTAGTAAAAATATCACAACTGCAAGCAATATCCATTTTATAAAAAATTTAATCATATGCGAGAGATGAGAGATTAAAAAATACTAATTGCTACTCACTAATTTCTGTACACTAAAATAACGATTCGACGACAGTTTTGACATCGTTACCATCAGCTTTACCTTTTAATTCTGCCATCACAGCGCCAACGAGTTTACCCATGCCTGATTTGTCAGTAACACCAAGCGCTGTTTTCTTTGCCTCGGCAATAGGCCTAATTTCATCTTGGCTCATCATTTGTGGCAAAAACTCATCAATTACTACAAGCTCGTCTTTTTCATTATCTGCCAATTCCTGACGTCCTGCACTCGTAAATTGTTCGATTGAATCTTTACGTTGTTTAGCAAGACGTTTAATAACACCCAGAGCCATATCATCATCAACCTCGTCTTGTGGGGTCTTGCCTTTGGCAACAAGCTCATTCGTAAACGCAGCAAGCATACCTCGTAATACTGAAAGTCTCACCGTATCTTTGGCACGCATAGCATCTTTCATTTGTTCTTGGATTGTTGATTTAAGAGACATAATAGTAAGAATTTAACGAATACAGTGATAGTATAGCCTATTGAGAGCTTAAAATAAAGTAAGTTACCCACTCTAAAAACCCACTCTATTTCATTCGTAAATTCGTTAGAATTTACGAATGAAATAAAAAAAATGAAACTTGTAAGAAAATTTGATACACTATGAACATGTCAAAAGAAATTACAAACAATCTCACTTATCGAATGCTTTTTCTTGATACAGAAACCACCGGTAACGAAGAAAAAGACCGCATCTGCCAAGTGGCTTATTTTATTGATGGAAAAAAAGTAAACGAGCTTTATAAACCGACCATCCCTATTTCTATTGATTCGATGTCGGTTCACCATATCACTGAAAAGATGGTTGCTGATAAACCAGCATTTAAAGGTAGCACCGAGTACAAAGAACTCGAGCAACTGTTTAAAGATAAAAAAGTTGTCTTTGTCGCACATAATGCAAAATTTGATGCGCTTATGTTACGCAGTGAAGGATTAGATGTTGGATCACGTATCATCGACACTATGAAAATTGCTCGCTATTTGGATCCGGAAGGAAAAATAAAATCATATCGCATGCAATATTTGCGATATCTTCTTGGTATTGAAATCGATGCGACAGCACATGATGCATTTGGTGATGTATTAGTTTTAGAGCAATTATTCTGGAGACTTTTGAAAAAAATTATGGAAACTGAAAATATTTCAGAAGATACTGCTATCGAGCAAATGATTGATATTTCGTCTAAACCACTTCTCTTGAAATATTTTATGTTTGGTAAATATAAAAATGGTACGATCGAGGATATTGCAAAAACTGATCGCGGATATTTAGAATGGTTATTGAAACAAAAACTTGAAAGTGGTCAAGAAGAATTAGAAGAAGATTGGATTTATACGCTCAAGTATTATTTGAAGATTAAGGAATAAGAAGTAAGGAGAAATAAAAATTACAAAACTTAATGAATTTAATTTTTAAAAATATTTTGTCCTCAAAGAATTCAGGCCTGTGTAGCGATATATCGCCACAGGTTACAAAGTTACAAAGTTACAAAGTGTAAACTTTCACTATGTCCTAATTTCGTCACGATCGTAACATAATTGGGATTTGATTTTTAAAATGATGCCAACAAAAAACCGCGAATTATTTCACGGCTTTTTATTTTTATGCATCCTTATTAGGATGCTATTTTTCTAATTTTTCCTTCAGCGTAGGTAAACACTGTAGGATTTTCAGGCTGCAATCCATTCAATATGGTTACACTTTCAAGATCATCCTCATCAATTTTTAGCAAATATATCTTGTCAGGATCAGCGTCATTTTTCACGTCTTTGTCCTCCAGGTACTCAACAGTCAAAAAATGAGTATATTTTGATATTCCCGCGATTGAGCTGCGTGAAAGAATGCGGAATCGTATGCCTGGTTTTAATGAATCAACAACAATAGATTTCCCTTCCGTATCTCTCTCAGCGAATTTTGCTAGATTAAAAGCAAAAATAAAGAATGCAAGCACGAACCAGGAAAAATAGAGGACGTTAGCATCATGTGCATAGATTAGAATAAGGTTTGTAATTAGCGCACTGAGCAACAATAGCCCAGAAAGGCAGATATAAACAATTTTTTGTGTTTTATTTTTCATTTTTTCTTTTTAAATGATTGTAAATTCTTGTAAAGAAATATACTATATAATTAAATATATGTCAATAGGCATCCTTCTATACTAAATTCGCTGTTTTGCGCTACAATAGCTCTATGGAAATTTTTATTGTTATTCTTCTCGTGATTATTACAGGACTGGTTATCTATCTTCTTGCCCGTCCACAAAAAAAAGTTGACGATTCTGCATCAGCTTCCCTATTATTACAACAATTAAACGAGCTTGCCCGCCGTCAAGAAGAATTGAAAGATTCGGTACAAGAAAAACTTGGTGCTTCAGCGCGAGATATGCACGAATCATTGAAACATCAATCAAGCGAATCTATTAAAATTATTCGTGATGTTACTGAACGTCTCACAAAACTTGATGAAACCAACAAACAAGTTGTTTCTTTTTCGGAACAATTACGCAGTTTGCAAGACATTTTAAAAAATCCAAAACAACGTGGTATTTTGGGTGAATACTATTTAGAAACACTTCTCAAGAATGTCATGCCACCGGGTTCGTATCAAATGCAATATGCATTCGCAAATGGTGAAATTGTTGATGCGGTGGTTTTTGTGAAAGATAAAATTATTCCTATTTATTCAAAATTCTCACTTGAAAATTATAACCGTATTGTTGAAACAAATGACAAGATGGAAAAAGAACGTCTCGAGAAATTATTTGTGAATGATCTTAAAAATAGAATTACTGAAACATCAAAATACATTCAGCCCGATCAAAACACCATGGAATTTGCTTTTATGTTTATTCCTCATGAAGCAATTTATTATGATCTCCTCATCAATAAAATTGGTGCAATTGCAAATGAAGATACTGAAAACTTGATCCAACGTGCTGCTTCAAAATATAAAGTCATCATCGTTTCTCCGACATCATTCCTTGCCTATCTCCAAACCGTTCTCCAAGGATTGAAAGCGATGCAAATCGAAGAATCAGCAAAAGACATCATCAAACGCGTTGGTGAATTGGGAAAACATTTATCAAGCTACGAAGAATACATGACAAAATTGGGTAATTCATTAGGAACTACTGTTAATCATTACAACACTGCTCACAAAGAATTAAATAAAGTTGATAAAGATATCATGCGTATTACAGGAGAGTCAATCGATATTACTCCACTCGCTCTCGATAAACCAAGTTTGGAAAACTAAAACGCCTGCAACTAGTGCACAGGCGTTTTTTTTATTTTTACTGCAATAGCAGTTATTTTATCTTTCCTTCATAACCTTCCTGATACGTGACGTTCAGCATGTGATGAATCTTTACCCAAAATATTCTTGTACGTATATAATGCTCTTGCATAAATAATACAAGGTCTTCATGAAGCTCTCCAGCCACTTGTTTTCTTTTTTCTAAATTGTATTTTTTTCTTTGATTATATTTCCATGAAAAAAATATTATTTTACGAAAATAAAGCAAAATAAAAAACAGTATTACTGCCGGTATTAGAATTCTTAGAATTTCAATAAAAAGATCGTTTGACATAGGTCTGGTTTAAGAATGTGTTGTGAAATAATTTTCCAACACCATACCGCAAAAATATGTATAAGTAAAGAAATTTTTGTTATAAAAAACAATTGCCACAACAAATATTGTAGCAATTTTGACTTAACCCGTTTGTTATTACTTTTTTTCAGTAAGAAGATACGCCTTCTTTTCAAATATTTCCGTCACTTTGCGTTTAAGTTTATTACTTAAAAGTCTTTCGTGCGGTAAATCTATTTCACTATCCATATTTTCTTTATAAAGATCTTTAAGATAAGACATGTCTCGGCTAATCCATGATTTCAGCATGTTACCATTGGGTCTTAATCGTCCTTGAGTTTTTTTGATATATCGCGCGATGAAAAGTGCAAAACAATCTATTGGCTCTAAATTTTCCAATTCATCTTTTGAAAGTTTAATAGAAATTTTTAATTCTTCTTTTTTAGCTTGTTTTTTATCTTTGATTATTACTGTATGATCATCATAATTTCTCAATAACGATTTCATAGCAATCACAAGTCCAACAATTCCACCAATAATACATAATCCAGAAAATATGTACGGTACGTATTGCATCATGAATATTTTTAAAAAGTTTCTTCAATAATACTCTCTAAAAAAGTAACGTCAACAAATCACACAAAAATCCCTGCACTTATAGAACGCAGGGATTTTTCTTTTTTCAGTTCTTTCTCTATGGTGTTGCATGAGCGAGAAGTTCATGTATTTTCACATTCTCAGATATCTCATCGTATTTATAGGGACAAGTCCCTTCGCTTCCACTAATCAGATTATCATTACAGAAAACTTCTATGCCTGTATATGACCAATTTCTGGTTTCCCAACGTAGGAAAATGGGAACTGTTTCTTCTTTGGAACCTAATACTGGAACCTGAAAAGTTATTGAAAAGTTACCTTTTACAACCGTATCCCGTATTTCCATAGGATATTGACCATGTGGAATTCCATAAGAAATATAGGTTTCAGGAGCATCTCCATGCACCTGATATCTTAGAGAAACAATAGTGATCTTTATTTCATGTTCATCCTTCGTACATCCTGCCATGAATAAAACCAATAAATAAACGATATATTTAGTTTTCATAGTGAAAAAGTTTAGATTTCTCACACGATACAACGACATTAGAAATAAGTCAATACTTCATATTCTAAATTCAAATTACTTAAAACTTCGCGGTCGAACCGCGAAGTTTTTATATCTTTATATCTAATTTTAATAACTCATTTCGTAATTGTTCAGTTGATTATGTGTCACAAGTTACTAATTCGTTTCACTCATAAGTACTTGCGACCCCAGCTCGGCTATTTTCTTATCAGAAAATTATGCCTCCGCTTTCACACTTCGCTCGCACACAAAGCAGTTTGTGTGCTTTTTGCTCGTGTGACTCCACAGAGAATCGAACTCTGATTGACGGATTGAGAACCCGCTGTCCTAACCGTTAGACGATGGAGCCAGATTTGTAGTCATTACAGTATCACTTTTTAATTAATCTTTCAATTATTCTTTCTCTACCCAATGAGGATCTTGACGAACAAGTAATTTCTCGCGTAATTCAGGATGAGCCATAATTTCAAGCACGGCTCGTTCCATACGCATACCTTGTGAACCTTTCACTAAAATACTATCTCCGGGCTTTATAATAGTTTCTACAAATTTCCCTGCTTCACGTGAATCGTCAAACGTATAAATAGATTTTTCAGAAAGTCCACGGTCGTGTGCTGACTGCGCAAGACCACGCGCTCGGATACCGACAGCAATTAATACATCACATCGCGATACAGCATACTCGCCTGCTTTTGCATGTTCTTCGGCGGAATGTTTTCCAAGATCAAACATATCTCCAAGCACGGCAATTTTTCGCCCTTCCGCACGAATAGACCACAGAATATCAAGCGCATTATTCAAAGCTGATGGGGATGAATTATAGGTGTCATCAATAACCATCGTTTCTTTCACTCCTTCGATAATTCTCATACGTCCTGCAGGAAATTCTCCATCACCAAGACCCTCAGCAGCAGAAACAATAGAAAGCTTAAGCACATGTACTACGAGAAGTGCTGCAGCTGATGCATACACCACATTATTTCCTACGAATCCATGCACATGGACAGGAACACTATTACCATCATAATCAACACGGAAAATAGTTCCCTGAGCTTCCGATCGATCATTATGATAATCAATTTCAGAAGAAACAATCCGCAATGTTGCATCAAGCGCCGTACCAAACGTATACGTGCGATGTTTTATTTTTGAAGTAAGCTTCATAACTTCAGGATCATCATGATTAAGAAGTACTACGCCCTCGGGTTTTAATACATCAATAATACCCGCTTCTTCTTCCCAAACACCATATTTGTCTTCAAAAAATTCAACGTGCGATGGCATCGTACCAAATGCTGAAATTACCACCATATCTGGTTTGATCCAACGTTTTAAAATATTCATATCTCCTGGTTTTCGTATACCAAGTTCAAGCACCAGCCATTCGGGATATTTATGACGAAACAAAATCAAACTAAAACCAACAAGAACATTCTTGAACCATTTTATGGGATTACGCCATCCTGTTGGTAATCCCAGAATGGTGAGCGGAACTCCTACATCATTATTAAAATTCTTTTCACTTTTACGCACGTGAAAAAAAGGTGCAAGTACACTAAAGACTGCATCTTTGGTACTTGTTTTTCCAATACTACCCGTCACCACAACAATACGCGGTTTGTATTTCCACAAAACCACTTGGGCCTGCCATTGAAGAATTTTTATAAAAATGTTGCGAAGTATCGTCATAATATTTTACGGAGTTATATTTGATGGTGCTCGATCAGGAACCACATCATAATAATGAATCAAGAATTTTGCCATCTCTACAAAAGGCGGCGCAAGTGTCTGAGACGCATAGAGTGCACCTTGAGGATTTATGGTATAGAAAAATACTAAAAATTGCGGATTATACGCCGGAAAATATCCAAAGAAAGAGTGCAAATGTCTATCTTTATAGTATCCTCCGGTAGGCTGCGGAATCTGTGCGGTACCTGTTTTGGCAGCAATACTATAATAATCTAATTTTGCTTTTCCTCCTAATAATGTCGAATCTACAACTTCTACCAACATGCGTGTTATTTCAGCAGAAGTAGCGGAAGAAATGACTTGTGCACCTTTAGGATATTCTATTTTTTTATCAAAACTATTGGTATATTCTATCTTTTTGACAATATGAGGTTGTATCATATATCCTCCATTACCCAAAACAGAAAGCGCTCGAACTGTTTCGATCGGAGTAAGCGCTATACCTTGACCGAAAGACAAGTTTGCATACTCAACATCTCCACGAGTATCTATGTTCGATGAAAGACTTGCTATTTCACCTGGTAAATCAATTCCTGTTTTTTCACGCAGACCATAAGCTTCGAGATATTTTTTCATATCGGATTTTTTCATGTGTTGTTCAACAAACACCATACCGGTATTCAACGATTGATTAAGTACTTCTTGCATGGTAACTTTACCGCGTCCTTTTTTATCAAAGTTATAAATCGTTTTATCTTTCACCACAACTGATCCTGTGTCGGTATAAGAAGTATTCGCGGTAACCGCACCCGTATCAATACCTGCTGCCATAATAAGAGGTTTAATAATAGATCCCATTTCAAAAACCGACTGTACGTTCGGATTCGTAAAAAGACTTACATTTTCAACTTCACCATAATTATTTGGATTAAATGTCGGCGTATATCCCATAGCATAAATTTCACCAGTTTGAGGATTAATGATAATACCCCCAACGCCATCACTTGACCACGTGCTTTGAATATCTTGAAGCGTCGTTTCAAGATGTGTTTGTATTTGCGGTTCAAGAGTAAGCACAACGTCACCTTCTTTATTATCTTTACTTTTCGCAAGCGATCCAAGATTTGCAAATACTTCAGCAAAAAAATTAACGTATAAATCAGTTTGAGAACGTCGCAAGGTATCTTCATAATATTTTTCAATACCATATCGTCCTATAAAATCATCCCCGTCATATCCTAAAAAGCCAACAACATGCGATGCAAGTTCATTTCCAGGATATGATCGCCATTTGTGTTTAAAAAATTTTACCCCAGAAAGTTCCAGCGCCGTAACTGTATCAGCAACATCTTTGTGAATATGATCAGTAATTTCTTCATACGGATCTGATTTTTTACTTGCTCGTGCAATAAAGTCGTCATGATCAATAGTAATATATTGACTCAGTGTCGTAAATAAAGCTTCGGCATCATTAATATCTTTAGGAACAATAGCTAATCTATATCCCACACTGAGTGTTCCTGCAGAAACTTTCTCACCATCTTTTGTCATAAAAAAAATAGAGCCACGATCAAATACGGATCCTGATGCATCTACATAATTACGATTGGCTCTTTCTGTAAAATCATCTCCATGAATTATTTGGAGAGAAAATAACTTACCTAAAAAAATAATCGCTACGAGAATAATACCCAGCGATATCATGCGTAAGCGACTTTGATGAAGAGGAATCTCTTTATTCATAAAAAATTATTATTGCAATAAAGCAAGATTTTCACTAGTCATATGTCGATAGACAAACACTTGATGAATATCTTCAATAAAACCACGCTCTTTTGCCTCGCCTATCGTTAAGGTTGAACGTTTATTAAGATATGATGCTTCAAGATCGGCGATTTCTGATTGAATCTCTCGTGACTCTCCATCAAGAGTTTTTCTCATCGTGACATTCACCGTAGTAGCAGCAAGAAGATATACATACCCTATTGCAGCAAAAACAACCAACCCCAACAATACCGAGGACACCGTGCGCACTGAATACGCACTGGCAATGGCTAAAGTATTTTGTTGTATGGTTGTGTAGGTCATAATTTTATTTTTTGTATAATTCTTAATTTTGCGCTTCGTGCACGAGGGTTTTGTTTTGTTTCTTCAAAAGATGGCACGATAGGTTTTTTGTTAATTTTTTCTATACCACCCTGATCAATGTAATGTTTAAATAATTGTTTGACGATTCTATCTTCACCACTATGAAATGTAATTACTGCAATCATTCCACTTGAAGCTAATCGATCAATTGCTTTTGCGAGACCTTCCTTGATAGCTTCAAACTCATCGTTAACAATGATGCGTATCGCTTGAAATGTTCGTGTCGCGGGATGAATTTTGCCTCGTGCATAAACTGCAGGAACGGATTTACGAATAATTTCAGAGAGTTCCATTGTTGTTCGTATCGGAGCAATTCCTCGAGCCTCTACAATTCCTTTTGCAATACGACGTGAATATCGTTCGTCTCCAAAAGCAAAGATAATATTTGCGAGTGTCTCTTCTTCCCAATCGTTTACGACATCAAATGCCGTAATAATGCTGTCGGTCGTATCACGTTTCATCACCATAGAAAGCGGCGCATCAAATCTAAACGTCATGCCATAGTCTGGATTTTCTAATTGCATGGAGCTTAACCCCAGGTCGAACAATCCTTTTGTGAATGACATAATTCCCGCCGTGTCTAATACCTGATCAAGATTGCGAAAATTATTACAGTACGTGTGAATATTTTTTTCTGGATATGATGCCTGCAATTCCTTGGTTGTTATCGCAAGCTCATCGGGATCTTGATCAATCCCAATAAATATTCCCTTGGATCCTAATTTTTCAATCATACTTTTTGCATGACCACCGGCACCCAATGTTCCATCAAGCACAATGTCATCTGATCTAATATCAAGATGTTCGTTTATTTCGTTTAAAAGAACAGGTATATGGCGAAACTCAGGTTTTGAATTCCCCTCACGAATGTTTTCGAATTGTTTTGTTTTTTTATTCGTAGTCATTCGTGAAGTAAATTCTTTTATTTTGTAAATTTGTACATTATTCGTAATTCGCTGTCTTTAAATCATGCCAATGTCTCCTAATTTTTCAGCAAGAGTATCCGCATTCATTTCAACCCCTCGTTTATATGTCTTCCATTCTTTTTCTGACCACAACTCAACACGGTTTCCAATGCCTGCAACAACAATTTTGCTTGAAAGTTTTGCAAACTCTTTCAAAAAATCTGGAATGAGCACACGTCCCGCAGTATCAAATTCAGATTCAACAGCGCTTCCTAAAATGAATCGAGTGAACCCTCGTGAGTCTTTCTGTCCCATAGAAAGCGTTCCTAATTTTTCAGAAAATTTCTGCCATTCTTTCTGCGAATACACAAACAAACAATGATCAAGTCCATGAGTCATAACTACTTTCGCACCTAACTCTTTGCGAAATTTACTTGGCAAAGAAAGTCGTTTTTTATCATCAAGCGTATGAAGATATTCACCGATTAACATATTTGTATCATACCACTTTATCCCACTTTATCCCACAAAGTATATGTGGATAAATCAAACACTAAAAAACACCCAAACCATTGTTGATCTTGGGTGTTTTTTTTCTTTAATTGAATGCGGTACTTATTTTGTTTCAGGAACAACGAGTGTAATATCCTTCTTCGGTATTTCTGTTCCTGGTGGTATTAAGAAAAGCCATCTGTTTATTGAATCTGCAATCATTTTCCAATCTTTCGGTAAATATTCCGGATTACGCAAAGCTAAAATTGAGCTATCAATAAGCGGGATATCCAATAGTTGGAACTCTTTCGAACTATACGGTATATCGTCAAGTTCGAAGCCGTCTAATTTTGATAACACCCAACGTCTTAGAATAGTAGTAAACTCATGACGATGCTCGGCAATATTACTATCTACCATACCAAGATTGTGTCGCATAGATACATCAATAAACACAACTTTGAAACTTTGATGATGATGTGGTTTTGATTTCTTTATTCTTTGAATCAATCCCTTGGTATCAAGCTTTAAAATATCTACCACAGTTTCTTCCGGTAAATATTCCTCCCACTCTGTCCATTTATTTTTAACTAATCCTGTAAGTCTCAGGTAAATCATTTGATGACTTGTAAAAGTAAAATTCGCAAATGGAAATTTCATTTTTGTTTCAGTAAGACCATCTTTCTTCATAGTTGTTAAGGTTTAAGTTTATAGTTTCACACTTTATACAACTTTTTTTATTAAAAGTCAACCTGTCTTATGGACAGTCCTTAAAAAATTAGTTTTCAACTGAAAGCAATAAAGATTTTATACTTTCTAAATATTCCCTATCAGTTTTATGCGAAAGTGTCTCTAGAGCTTGATCAATACTAAACCATCGTGCTTCGGGATTTTCCTTAATATCAATCGGCATGAGAGTCTCTGTGTCTGTCGTAAATAAATACATATGCATTAAAATTAAATGCTCTGTAGGATGATCAAAATGATATCCCGTACGAGTATATTCTGGTAACTTTTTTATAAGTTTTAAATCTTTCAAACCAGTTTCTTCAAAAACCTCACGTCGTGCCGTTTCAAGTTTATTCTCTCCTGCTTCAGGTTTTCCTTTAGGAAAACCAAAAAAGCCATCTGCATGAAGCGATAAAACTATTTCACCTTTTGTATTTAAAATAATACCACCTCCACATTCATGATGAGTATCCATAGATTAATCACGGGGTTTCATAATAGGAAAGAAAATAGTATCACGAAGATTTCGTTGTTCGGTAAGTATTGCAACCAGTCGATCAATTCCCATACCAAATCCCGTCATCGGTGGCATACCATGTTCCATAGCA
>Ga0172369_10005221_pt1 | contig 16073 bp, 11 predicted proteins | sample LakKiv25m_FD_114539 | JGI IMG/M metagenome (GOLD analysis project Ga0172369, IMG submission 114539) | Freshwater microbial communities from Kabuno Bay, South-Kivu, Congo - kab_022012_11.25m | ecosystem: Environmental > Aquatic > Freshwater > Lake | place: Democratic Republic of the Congo...
ATTCCCGCAGCCGGCAAGCACAACAATAAGCTACTCGGCAGTCTGGACGCGGCCATCGATGCCTGCGAAATCAGGGACGGTATGACCATCTCCTTTCATCATCATCTGCGCAATGGTGATTATCTGGTGAATATGGTCATGGAAAAGCTGGTGCAGCGAGGGCTGAAGGACCTAGTGCTGGCGCCTTCTGCGCTCTTTCCGGTACACGCCAAGCTGGTTGAGTACATCGAAAGCGGCGCCATCTCCCACGTCGAGGGGTCGATGAACGGGCCGATTGGCCAAGCTTGTTCCTTAGGAAAGATGAAAAAGCTCGCGGTGCTGCGCTCGCATGGCGGGCGTTATCGCGCCATTCAGGATGGCGATTTGCACATCGATGTGGCTTTCATCGCTGCCCCGTGCGCCGATTCGCACGGCAATGCCAATGGCTTAAATGGCCCCTCTGCTTGCGGCCCGCTGGGCTTCGCATTGGCCGATTCTCTTTGGGCCGATAAAGTTGTTGTGGTGACGGACAATTTGGTGCCTTTTCCTTGCTATCCATGGAGCATCGAAGGTGGTAACGTGGACTATGTGGTGCGGATAGACTCTATCGGCGATCCTGCGCAAATCGTCTCTGGCACCACGCAGATCACCCGCAGTCCCACTCGATTGTTGATTGCCGATTATGCTGCGCGATTCGTCAAGGACAGCGGCATTATGACCGAGCCGAATTTCTCTTTTCAAGCCGGCGCCGGGGGTGTTTCCTTGGCCTTTGTCAAATACATGAGCGAGCTGATGCAGGAAAAAGGGGTGGTTGCAGATTTTGTCCGCGGCGGTTCTACCAAGTTCATGGTCGATATGCTGAACGCCGGCTTGACCAAGTTCATTCTTGACGGCCAGAGCTTTGATCTGGATGGCGTTCGCTCGCTGCGGGACAGCCCCAATCACATCGAGACCAATCCATTCGTCTCCTATAACTATCACACGAAAGGATGCTTTGCCCAAATCGTCAAAGTGTCCGTCCTGGGCGCTACTGAAGTGGACTTGAATTTCAACGTAAATGTCAACACCCACTCCGATGGCTGGCTGCTGCACGGTATCGGCGGTTTTACCGACGCGGCTGACGCCCAGGTAACCATGATCACTGCGCCGCTGGTGCGTAATCGCGTGCCAATTATTGTCGATGAGGTAACGACCGTGACGGCGCCGGGAGAAATGATTGATGTAATCGTCACCGAGCGCGGCATTGCCGTCAACCCGCGCCGCCAGGATTTGCTGGATCGCCTGAAGGGGAGCACTTTGCCCATCAAAAGCATCGAGGAGCTGCATCAAATCGCCATCGGGATGACAGGCGTGCCGGAGAAACCTGAATTCACCGATCACATTGTGGCGTTGATCGAGTTTCGTGATGGCACCGTAATAGACACCGTAAGACAGCTTGTTCCAAAGGAATAAAGATTGACTTTTTGAGCCAAAAAACCTATATTCACTGGTTATTTTTGTAAAGGATTTCTCGTTGGAGGCCTACTTTCATGCCGCGTAATTTAGTAATAAAAATTGTACTCGTCATAGCTCTGGTCATCGCAGCCGCTGTTGCAATCTATCCTACCATCCAACTGAGTGGTCTGCAAGACGAAGAAACCAAGCTCATTCGAAGTATCAGTTCATTGACCAATCTGAAGCGGGATCAGATTGAAGCCGGGATCACTTTGGGGAACCTCGAGACTATGGTTCGAAGGGTTTCCAAGGGGGATTCGATGACCAAAGCCTTGTCTCTGAGCGATCAACTGATCAAGTTGAGCAGCAAGGTCACGGCAGTGGAAGGCAAAGCCATCCGCAGAGGATTGGATCTTCAGGGTGGCACCTTTATGGTCTATGAGGCCGATCTTCCTCAGTTATTGCGTCAGCTCGCCAAAGACAAGGACGATCGATTGGAAGATATTATCAAGGCGACCGAGCGCGAGACACAGCAATCCGGCACGGCTTTTTTTGATGCCTTGCAGCAAAATTTCAAAAGCCGGGAAGTTCGGCTCAATCGATATTTCGGACGCAAAGGGGAAGCGGATGATGATATTGTTAAGACCCTGCAAAAGGAAGCCGATGATGCCATTGCAAGAACTTTGGAAGTTTTGCGAAACCGAGTGGATCAATTTGGCGTGTCCGAGCCTTCGATACAGAAGCAAGGCTCCCATCGCATTATCATTGAGCTGCCGGGTATTCAGAATATTGAGCGTGCCAAGAAGGTGATCGGTACCACCGCATTGTTAGAGTTTAAGCTGGTCCGGGATACGCAGATTGCCGAGTCTGTGATGAATGACATCGACAAAGTTCTGCGAACCAAGCGAAAAGGTCAAGATCAGACACAGGCCAGCGCATCCACGACAACGTCTACCGATACCAGCCAGATAGTGGAGGGAAAGAAGGCTGAGGAGAAAGAAGTCACTCTGGGTGAGCTATTTGGCGATCAGCCGCAGGAAGGCGCCGAGGCGAAGGAAGACACCTCGCTTTTGGTTGATCAACAGACTTTTGAGGAAAAGCCGTTCACCTCTCTGCTGCGCGGTTTGGGTGGACGCTATTACGACGTCATTTCTGTTCCGGTACAAAATGTGCGAGCGGTTCAACGTATTTTGCAGATGCCGGAAGTGCAAGCCGTAATTCCCAAGGACTCGGAATTCCTGTTTGCTAACAAGAGTGTCGTTTACGACCAAACGGAATATCAGCGCCTCTATTTTGTCAAAAAGGAAGCTGAGCTGCGCGGCTCTATGCTAACCAATGCCGACGTGCAAATTGACGGGGGATCCACCAGCTTGAGCGCCGGGCAAGCAGAAGTGCACATGGAGCTGAACAGCGAAGGCACCAAGATTTTTGCGCGCGCCACCGGCATGAACGTGGGCAAACAATTAGCGATCGTCTTAGATAATCGGGTCGCTTCCGCTCCTAATATCAAAGAGAAAATTCCTTCCGGCAGTGCGCGCATTGATGGAATGGGCAGCATGGAAGAAGCAAAAGACTTAGCCTTGGTACTGCGTGCCGGTGCATTGCCGGCTCCTGTGCAGATTTTGACCGAAAACACCGTCGGTCCTTCTTTGGGGAAGGACTCCATTGATAAAGGACAAACATCCGCCATCATTGGACTGGCCTTGGTAATGGCTTTCGTAGTCATATACTACCGGGCTACCGGTCTCGTTGCCGACTTTGCTTTGATACTCAACGGCTTTTTTGTCTTGGCGATTATGGCAGGATTCCGCGCGACTTTGACTTTGCCCGGCATAGCCGGCTTTATTCTCAGCGTGGCCATGGCCATCGATTCCAACGTGCTGATCAACGAGCGCATCCGTGAGGAATTGCGCGGCGGCAAAACTTTGCGCGCGGCCATTGACACCGGTTACAGCAGGGCGTTCATCACAATCTTGGACTCAAACGTGACCACCTTGATTACAGGAGTTGTTCTTTACAGTTTTGGCACCGGCTCGGTGCGCGGCTTTGCAGTAACCTTGTGTATCGGTATTCTCGTCAGCATGTTCACCGCCATCGTCGTGACGCGATTGATCCTCGATATCGCCACGACTCGATTCGCTATCAAGAAATTGAGCATATAATAACTATTCGGTATTGTATCGCTGAATGGAAAGGCCAATTCGCTGCCGGAGCTTAGCGCAGCGAAAAGCCATTCAGTATAATTTAGATTTACCATATTGGCATCAAGGAGAAGAAGAACTGTATGGAATTCTTTCGTGCAACTCACATTGACTTTATCGGAGCAAGGAAATTTGCTTATGCTTTTTCTATTACAACTTTACTTATTAGTATCATCTTCCTGATCATCAATGGCGGGCCGAAATTAGGCATCGACTTTACCGGTGGGACTTCCATGCAGATCAAGTTCCAGAATAACATTGAAATTGGACAAATCAGAAACGCTCTTGGCAATATTGGCTTGGGCGAAGCGGAAATCAAGCACATCGGCGAGGCAAGTGAAAATGCTTTCCTGATCCGAGTAGGACAATTGGGTGAAGGGCTTGAAGTGGCGCAAAGAATTCAGGATGCAGTGACTAAAGTCCTGCCGAGCCATCCTTACGAAGTTTGGTCGGTGACCGAGATCGGGCCTAAAATCGGTGGTGAGCTGCGACGCGCTGCGGTCATGTCCATCATTGTCGCACTGATCGGGCTTTTAATCTATATCAGTTGGCGTTTTGAATTCAAGTTTGCAGTCGGAGCCGTGATCGCGACTTTTCATGATGTGCTCTTTACTTTAGGGGTTTTTACTATTTTGGGAATGGAAATGTCCTTGACGGTTCTGGCCGCTTTTCTTACCATCGTCGGCTACTCAATCAACGACACCATCGTGGTGTACGACCGCATTCGCGAGAATCTGAAAATTCTGCGTCGGGAGAATCTGGCAAACATCATGAACATCAGCGTGAACCAAACCATCAGCCGTACCTTGCTCACTGGTGTTTCCACTTTGGTCGTTTTGCTGGTTCTGTTCTTCCTCGGTGGAGAGGTGATACATAATTTTTCTTTTACTCTGTTTATCGGCACCGTCATAGGAACGTATTCTTCTATTTATGTAGCCAGTGCTCTGGTGTTGGATTGGCATCTGAGAACTGAAGCTAAAAAAGGACATAAAGCAGTGCTGCGCGCGGCGCAAGGTTGATAGCTTTAACCTAATAGCATGACGAGGAGAAAAGTGCGATGAAGCTTCGAGAGCGAGTGGTTGACGGTATTGTGGTCCTTGAATTGTCGGGCAAAATCATGGGAGGCCCGGATGCTACCGTTATTAATGACAAGCTTCATGATTTGGCCGAATCGGGCAGAAACAAAGTAGTGGCCGATTTGGCAAAAGTCAATTGGATGAACAGCTCCGGGCTGGGTATATTGATCAGCGGCCTCACTACTATGCGTAATGCGGGCGGCGACCTGAAGCTCGCCGCAATCACCGATCGCATTCAGAGTCTCCTCATGATTACCAAGCTTCTCACGGTCTTTGATACATTCGAGACGGTCGATGAAGCTATTGCAAGTTTTGGCGGGTAGCGCCGAGTTTCAACGTTCGGCGTTTTATAATTCGTTTGAACATTTTCCACCTGATTGCTGCAAGCTCCGAACTCTCGTTGGTTCGGAGTTTTTTTGCGTTATAGGATCAAGAATGGCTGTCACAATCGTGGTTGGGGCTCAATGGGGTGATGAAGGCAAAGGCAAAATCGTTGACCTGCTAAGCGAACAGGCTGACATCGTGGCTCGCTACCAGGGCGGCCCCAATGCCGGGCATACGGTGGTCATCGATGGGGAAGAAATGGTTTTGCACCAAGTCCCTTGCGGCATATTACGCCCTCACACCACCTGCGTCATTGGCAACGGCGTCGTTGTCGATCCGGTGATCTTGATGGAAGAAGTCAGATTCATCGAGAGCAAGGGCATATCCGTATCCGGCCGCCTGCTGATCAGCCATCGGGCGCATCTCATCATGCCGTACCACAAGCTGTTGGACAAAGCGCGCGAGCTGGCCATCGGCACCAAAAAGATCGGCACCACGGGAAGGGGAATCGGGCCGGCTTACGTGGACAAATATGATCGCTGCGGCATTCGCATTGTCGACCTCCTCGACCGCGATACTCTAAGACGCAAATTGACGGATAATATCAATGACAAAAACAAGATCCTTCAGCGCATTTACCAAAGCGATCAAATGGACATGGACAAGATCGTCAATGATTATATCGAGTTTGATCAGCTTATCGATGAGTACGTTAAGGATATTTCCGTATACTTGCACGATGCCATCAAGGCAGGGCGGGAGATTTTGATCGAAGGGGCGCAAGGTACCATGCTGGACGTGGATTTTGGCACCTATCCGTTTGTCACTTCCTCGAATCCCATTGCCGGCGGCGCTTGCAGCGGCCTGGGAATTGGGCCGACGCAGATCACTTCCGTGTTAGGAGTCGTCAAGGCCTATACTACGCGCGTCGGCGAAGGGCCTTTCCCTACGGAATTTGATGTGGAGTTTGCTGGCAAAGTCCGCACCTTGGGAGGAGAATATGGGGCTACCACAGGCAGGCCGCGCCGCTGTGGCTGGTTCGATGCGGTAGTGGTCAATCTCGCCGTGCGCGTAAATGGACTGAGCCGTCTTGCGGTGACCAAGCTCGATGTGTTAGACACTTTGGAAGAGATCAAAATCTGCACCGGCTATCGTTTTGACGGCAAAGTTTATCATAACTATCCGGCAGAAATCTGGGTGCAGGAGCGCATGAAACCCATTTATGAAAGTCACCCAGGTTGGATGACCAGCACAAAGGAAGCCAAGACTTTTTCCGACTTGCCCAAGAACGCTCAAAGCTACCTACAAAGAATCAGCGAGCTGACCGGAACCAAGATAGAAATCATCTCCGTCGGCTCGGATCGCAATCAGACCATCTTTGTGCCCTAAAAGATTTGGAGGAAAAATGATCACCACCACAACGCCATCCATCGAAGGCAAGCCCATCAAAAGCTATCTTGGCATCGTTACCGGCGAGGCCATTATGGGTGCAAATCTGGTGCGCGATCTGTTCGCCAGCATCACCGACATTGTCGGCGGACGCTCCGGCGCTTACGAAGAAAAGCTCGCTCACGCCAGGCAGATTGCCTTGGAGGAAATGACTTATCAAGCGCAAAGATTGGGCGCTAATGCAGTGGTCGGTATCGATCTCGATTACGAAGTGGTGCGCGAAGGCATGCTGATGGTTACGGCAAGTGGAACGGCTGTAACCGTTTAGACTTTGAGTTCTGTGGATAACTTTGCAGCCGGATTTGGCTCGTAGTTTTCGACTCTTGATCGACTTACCGATTTCTCGCAATCTTTACGAATCTTATTTTTATTGGGTGTCAAGCAAGCCCTTTTCCGGGCATGGTCAATTTACTATTTTTTGCTCCATCAATTATCCATTTCGGGGAGTTGTCGATGGATACTTCTTTCAAGCTCTGCTTAAAACGTGGTATCTTTCTTCGCCGGTTGGGGAGATTGCTCGCCATTCTTCTGCTTTCACCTTCTCTGTCTATATCGCAGGTTGTCCTTTCGGAGATCATGTTCAATCCCATTGGCGACGAGCGATTAAACGAATTCATCGAGCTTTACAACACCAGCGCTTCCCTGACTGTCGATCTGAAGGGCTGGCTGGTGGGCGATGGCGAAAAACTCGCGCCAATCATTGCCCGCGACCAAGGCACTTTACTCCAACCGGGGCAATTTGCCGTCCTCTTTGTGCCCGATTATTATTCAGAAAGCAACGCCTACCAGTCCATCATTCCGGGAGATGCGCTTCGACTGACCATTGGCCAGTCTCTTTTTGGCAGCAACGGGTTGGCGAACAGCCGTGGAGAAACGATCTCACTTTGTTCTCCGGATTCGGTTTCCGTTTCCTCCTGGCCGTACACTGTTCCCAACTCGGATGGCATTTCGGAAGAAAAGAGAATTCTCGATGCCGGCGATGAGGAGACCAATTGGGGTCACTCAGTTGCCGCTAACGGGACGCCGGGCGGAGTCAACTCCATTTCTCCCCGGCGTTGGGATTTGGCCGTAGGCGGCGCCGGACTGAGTATCGAGCCGCGCTTTCCTGATATTCAGGAAAACATTCGGCTCTCTCTCTGGGTACGCAACGATGGCTATGCGACGGCGACCGAAGCAAGCGTGTCATTTTATGATGACCTCGACCGTGACAGTGTGGGAGATGTGGATGAGATTTTGCCCGGCTCACCGGTCATGCTGCCGAACCTTGCGCCGACGGATTCGACAGTGATTTCGCTGGTGGTGCCTCCAATGGCATCGGGTGAACATTCCTTGCTCGCGGAGATCAATTTTGGCCTTGACCAAATGCTGAGCAACAACAAAGCAGAATTAGCCATTACCGTAGGTAGCCTGCAATCGGGTTTGGTCATCAATGAGATTATGTACGATCCGCCGGTCGGCCAGTCCGAGTGGGTGGAGATTTATAATTCTTCCTCCACACCTATCGGTGTAATGGGCTGGAGCGTGTCCGATAGCGATCCTGCTCGATCCGTAATTTTGTCAGATTCCTCCTTGGTTATTGATCCCGGTCAATTCATCGTCATCAGCCGGGACTCGGCGCTGCTTGCGGAAATGCCAGTTCTGGAGTCAGTCCTGATTGTCGCCAAGAGCCTTTCTTCACTCGCCAACGAAGAAGATGCAGTTATACTGATGAATGGAAACGGCGTGGTCGTGGATGAAGTCCATTATACGAACGCTTGGGGCGGCGCGAAAGGTAGATCGCTCGAACGGATCAATCCACTCGTTTCTAGCGAGGAACGTAGCAATTGGTCGACCTGCGTCGCTGCCAAAGGTCATACGGCCGGGAAGGAGAATAGTGTCTTTACCTCGGTCCTGCCAACGAACGTGTCTCTGTCGATTTCTCCCGATCCTTTTTCTCCCGACGCGGACGGCCATGAAGATGCGGCGGGAATCTCCTACAGTTTGCCGGCTACCATCGCCAGCGTCAACGTAAAAATATTTGATTCCGTCGGGAGGTTGGTGCGATTCCTCTGCAACAATGAGGAAAGCGGCTCCCAGCGCACCATCTTTTGGGATGGCAGCAATGACGAGGGCCGGCCATGCCGCATGGGAATTTATATCGTTTTTCTCGAAGCTTTGGATGCAAAGAAAGGTGTTATCTTAAACGCCAAAAAGACTGTGGTATTAGCGAAAAGACTTTAGCCGTTCACCTTCCCGGAAGCTCTGAGCTTCTGGGAAGGTAGCTATGCAATCTAAGGAGACAATGCGATGAAATTGAGAAGGTGCATCAACCTATCCATCCTTTTTTTCGTTCTCTTTTCCAGTTGCGTGCAAAAGATCCCTCCTGTTCCGCCGGTCGCCAAGCAAATTCCCAAGGCGGACACGCTCTTTAATGACGTGCGTGTCGACAATTATTTTTGGCTGCGCGATAAAAGCAATCCGGAGGTCATTCGCTACTTGGAGGCGGAAAATGCTTACACTGAAGCGGTGATGCAGCACACCAAAAAGCTCCAGGAAAAGCTTTATCGAGAGATGAAAGGCAGGATCAAAGAATCCGATATGTCCGTACCGGAGAAAATCGACGACTATTACTACTACACCCGCACCGAAGAGGGCAAGCAGTACCGCATTCACTGTCGCAAAAAGGGTAGCTTGGAAGCGCCCGAGGAACTGTTGTTAGACGAGAATACGTTGGCCACCGGGCATGAATATTTTAGAATCGGCAATTTTGAGCCGAGCCCGGATCACACTCTCTTGGCATATTCTACCGATACCACCGGCGCTGAGACTTATACCCTTTGCGTCAAGAATCTGCAAACCGGACAATTGCTGCCGGAGCAAATCTCCAACACTTACTATTCATTGGCCTGGGCGAATGACAATCGCACCTTCTTTTATAGCGTCTTGGACTCGACCATGCGGCCGTATCGGCTCTACCGCCATACGCTCGGAAACGATCCGCAAAAGGACGAATTGGTCTATGAAGAGAAGGATTTGGCCTATTACCTGTCCGTCTCCAAGACCAAAAGCCGTGCGTTTATTCTGATGAACCTGGGCAGCCAGGTGACTTCCGAAGTGCATTATCTAAAAGCTGACGATCCACACGGCCAATTCAAAATCGTTCACCCCCGACAGCATGGGATGGAATACTCGGTAGAGCATCATGGTGATCAATTCTACATCGTCACCAATGATGAGGCCAAGAATTTCAAGGTCGTCGCTGCACCGACGGCCAATCCGGCCAAGGCCAACTGGCGCGAAGTGATTCCGCACCGCAAAGAAGTCAAGATCGACGATATCGATGTCTTTCGCAATCATTTGGTGATCTACCAGCGGGAGAACGGATTCAAGGGTATTCGCGTCATCAATTTTGCTACCAAGGAAGATCATCAGGTGAGCTTTCCAAAGCCGGTCTACAATTATTTCCGCAGCGCCAATCCGGATTTCAATACCGATCTGCTTCGTTTCACCTATACCTCTTTGACCACGCCGCAATCGGTGTATGATTACAACATGAACAGCAAAGAACGCGAGCTGAAGAAACAGGACGAGGTGGTAGGCGGCTATGATCCTTCCCAGTATCAATCCGAGCGCCTGTTTGCCAAGGCCGGGGATGGGACGTTGGTGCCCATTTCGTTAGCATATAAAAAGGACATGAAGAAGGATAGTCTGAACCATCTGTTTTTGTCTGCCTACGGCGCCTATGGGTCGAGCAGCGATCCCGCGTTTTCATCCAATCGGCTGAGTCTGTTGGGTCGCGGTTTTATCACTGCCATCGCTCATGTGCGCGGTGGCGGCGAAATGGGCCGCTACTGGTACGAGGACGGCAAGCTGCTGCACAAAAAGAACACCTTTACCGATTTCATCGCCTGCGCCGAGCAGTTGATCGCTAGAAAATATACCTCCACCAACCATCTGGTGATTTCCGGCGGCAGTGCCGGTGGTTTGCTCATGGGCGCAGTGACCACCATGCGACCGGATCTTTTCAACGTCGTCCTCGCCCACGTTCCTTTTGTGGACGTGCTGAATACTATGTTGGATCCTTCCCTCCCGCTCACGGTCATCGAATACGAGGAATGGGGCAATCCGCGCGTGGAGGAATACTACCGCTACATGAAAGGCTATTCGCCTTATGACAATATCCAGAGCAAAGCATATCCCAACATGCTGGTCACCGCCGGATTGAACGATCCGAGGGTGAGCTACTGGGAGCCGGCCAAATGGACCGCCAAGCTGCGCGCCATGAAAACCGACCACCACCGGCTGCTGCTCAAGACCAAAATGGGTGCCGGGCACGGCGGGGCTTCGGGTCGATATGATTATCTCAAAGATATGGCTTTTGAGTATGCGTTTGTGATGGAGTGTTTGGGCATAAAGCAGTAAACCACGCATCCCAATACTGGCTGCAGTAGAGTATAGGTTGAGCATGCGCGAATGAGAATCAGTGGTCTTGCGCAGATCCAAGGCTGAAAGCTTGCCGATGCGCACAATGGTGAAAGTCGTAGCTGCCTAAAAACTTCTTGCTTCCCATTCTTGAAATGAGCAAATTTGGAAGGATCTGGTTTGCTATTCATACAAACTGGCGATTGCATAACGAGAGCTGTGAAGGGATACGAAATGCCCAGCTCAATTAGCAACCTTAGCCAACTATCGCTCCTATCAGCCGTTCCTGGCTGTGAAATTGTGCTGCAGATGTCGCAAAGAGGTTAACCAAGAACAGAGTGGTCTTCGCAACAGTTCATAATCTATGGGAGGAAGAAATGGAAATTAGAGTTGCATTGTCGTATGCCGGAGAAGATTGCGGTTTCGTTGAGTATGTTGCCGCAATACTTGAGAGATTCTTGGGAGAGCAATCGGTCTTTCATTACACGGCAGGCGAAAACCGACAAGGTATTCAGGCGTTTTTCGAGTTCATTAACAATTGTCTCAAGAAGAATTCCCGAGAAAATTCTAGAGATGTGGCCCGAACCGTTTGTTTCGTTAGGAAAACCGAGGACGGGTACCGCATTGTTGTCGGTCAGCAGACCGAGTTGTTGGATAGCGATACTGGAACGATTAGTTCAGGTCTTCGAACGTGGCAAGCTATCACCAATAGTCGCGAAGCTACTGCTCTAGACCTGAAGACAATCTCAGTAACCCTTCCCTCACACGGATTATCAGAAAGGAAATCGAAACAGTGGTCTGTGCCATTCAATCTAAACTGCTTTGGTCAGGTTAAAACATGCTGTGAAGTCGTCATGGACATTGACCGCGCATCTGCCGAGCTTGTCGCGGAATTTATCCTTCGGGACACTCTATCTTTGAAACCCCAAATTCATTCGTGCAAGGCGTTCACATACGAAAAGGACATTATCACATTCTATGCGGAGCTTCTGAATCTGCTGCGAAAGAAGCCTTTTCCGCAGCTCGACCCGGAAACAAGAGCAAGATACGAACATATGTTTAACTTAGGTGTGCCCTTGGTATGGCCAACGGTTAGACTGCGCACTGATCTAACCTTTCGTCCTAACGCGTTGCTGGAGGACGGAACGATAGGTTCGCATCGTCCGGGCATTAGATCCCTAATCGCAAGAGGGGCGCTCCGCGATGATAGCGAAGCCGAAAGGCTGGTGGTTTCTGCTGCTCTAAGCCAACATCATAGTTGCACCCACCTCGATCACACGCCTGATGCCTGCATGATTCGTAGCAACCTGTGTTTCCCTGAGGCGGGACCGCGAGCACAAATCATGGAAAGGCCTCCGACTGTCGGCGTCGTTGTGTCTGGCGGAATAGCGCCAGGAATAAACGCTGTAATTGACGGAATCGTGCGACGGCATGAGGCCTACGATAGTACTGCGAGGGTTTACGGATTCAAATATGGACTTCGTGCGCTCAGCCAGGTAGCTATTAGGATGCCCGAAGATCAAATTCTACTATCAGCCGGTAAGACTATGCCGAATACCCTGTGCACTGCTGAGCACGTTTCACAAGGTGGCTCTATGTTGGGGACATTCCGACTTGACCGGTTGGACTACGCTGGGAATGAGAGCGTTCTTGGCCATGTCATGAACAGCCTAGAAGGACTAGATGTCCTTTATATTATTGGTGGCGACGGAAGCATGAAAGCAGCCTGCCTGCTTGCGAAAGCGGCTAGGGAAAGGCGAATACCCGTCTCGATCGTCGGCATACCGAAAACAATGGACAACGATATACTTTGGGTGTGGCAATCATTCGGTTTCTCGACGGCCGTTGAAAAGGCCAGAGAGATTATCAATTGTCTGTCGACTGAGGTTCAGTCTAATCCGAGAATCTGCGTACTTCAGTTATTCGGTTCCGTATCAGGGTTTGTCGTCAGTCATGCCGTATTGTCGAGTCATTCAGGACAATGCGACGTAGCCCTTATTCCCGAAGCCTCATTCACCATTAAGGCCTTGGCCAATAAGCTGCTGTGCAAGTTCATGGACCATAATGGAAGAGTTGAATCGACACAGTTGCCTCTGGGGATGATTGTAATGGCTGAGACAGCGATACCGAAGGATGCTACAGACTATGAGAGTGAAGCCGGTTTAACGGGTGAAGAAGTTGCGGCGCTTCAGGAGTATCTGAATCAAGACACTTACCTAGACGGACAGACTAGTGACGAATTGCGATCCGCCGGGCTTAAACTTGTTGTGCACGGCCTGAAAAAAGAACTTACCAAGCACTTCGAAAAAGTACGCATCTTTTCCAATGAACCGCGTCACATTCTGAGGGCCACTAACCCAAGTTTTTCCGACATCATTATTGGACAGCGCCTTGGTGCACTTGCCGTTGACAACGCCATGGCTGGATATAGCGATTTCATGGTCAGCCAGTGGCTCACCGAATTCGTGCTAGTTCCTTTGCGGCTTGTGTCCTTGGGTAGAAAGCGTATTCCTGAAACGGGTATATTTTGGAAGTCAGTGCTTGCTAAAACCGGTCAAGGAGATTTGTCTGACAGGACAGAACAAGCGAAACAGAAAAAGACGCGTAACAAATCGGATCAGAAACGGTTAGATGGGATAGATGCAACTTCTAGCCTGTAATAGGGCAAGATGCTTGGCATATCCTCACTTAAGATGCTAAAATTTTCCTTTGAATAGAGGAATGGGATATTTCCCCACGACGTAACAAGCAAGTTGGCGTTTGATCCTCATTGGGTAGGCCTAGTCAGTTCCTCATCCTCCATTCGTTGGCCAAGTTTGTAGTATGGGATTCAATGCCATCTTTCTTCTTGATGAAAAGGAATGAGATTTGCGCATTGACGGCTACATAGAGGTTGCTTATATAGAGCGTTGACTATGATAACTAAAGCTTTGACTAAATTCGATTATGTTCGGACATCATTCAGTTCTGCGACGAGTAGAATAGCCCGTTCTCAAATCGGCCAGTTCCTGACGCCTACCGCCATCGCCCGTTTTATGGCCTCGATGTTTGAGTCAGGAACGCAACCGGTAAGAATACTTGATCCCGGCGCTGGCGCGGGTGTGCTCTTTGCGGCGTGTGTAGAGAATTTAGTTTCACGCGACAGTCGCCCTCTGTCGATCGAGGTCGTTGCATACGAAACGGACAGAATAATCCTGCCACATCTGCAAGAAACCATGAGGCGGTGCGAATCGCTTTGTAGGTCCGCTGGTATCTCCTTTCACGGAACCATAAGGATGGAAGATTTTTTTTCTGCGGCCATAGCCGAAACTGAGGAATCGCTTTTTGCCGCTCAAGGCATGCGCTTCACCCACGCCATTCTCAATCCGCCCTATAAAAAAGTCAACGGAAAAACCGTCATGAGCAAAATGCTCTATTCCGCCGGTATCGAGGTAGCTAACCTCTATGCCGCTTTTGTCTGGCTATCAATGCAGATGTTGGAACGCGGTGGTCAGATGGTGGCAATCACGCCGCGTAGCTTTTGCAATGGGCCTTATTTTAAAAAATTTCGTGTCGCGCTTTTGAGCATGATGAGTCTCAGGCGTATTCACGTGTTCGAGTCGCGCAAGAAAGCATTTGAAGATGACAACGTTCTTCAGGAAAACGTCATCTATCATGCCATCAAGGGACTTCCGAGGCCAAGGATCATCACCATCTCCACTTCAGAGGGCGTTGATTTCGCAAATACCAATGCCGTGTCAATTTCATATAGCTACGTTGTTCACCCCGGCGACCGAGATGCCTTCATTCATTTGGGCGTCGATGAAACAGACGCGCAAATTAGAAAGAAAATGCAACGTTTTACCTCCTCGCTTAACGAACTTAATTTGGAGGTCTCCACCGGGCGCACTGTTGATTTCAGAGCGCGCGAGTATCTTAGGCCATCGCCCCAAGAAGGAACGGCCCCGCTGATCTATCCATGTCATTTTGAAGATGGCTTTATACACTGGCCTGTCGGGTCAGGGAAGAAACCGAACGCCTTAATGCTATCGCCAGAAACCTCCGATCATTTTGTAAAAGCCGGCTACTATGTTCTAACCAAGAGGTTTTCGTCAAAAGAACAGCGGCGAAGACTGATGGCAGCGATCTATGATCCCACAAGAATCAATGCTCCTCTTGTGAGTTTTGAAAATCATTTGAATTACTTCCACAAGGGTGGCACAGGATTACCAGCCGACTTGGCGAAGGGGCTTGCTCTTTTTCTGAATTCCACGATTGTCGATCAGTGCTTTCGATTATTTAGCGGCCATACACAGGTGAATGCTACCGATCTTCGCAAGCTTCCCTATCCAAGCTATGAAGAGCTTTTGCGACTTGGCGCGCACATCAAGGATCGAATGCCTAATCAGGAAACGGTTGACGAGATCATAGAAAAGGAGTGCAAGATTCGTGGGTAAAAAGCCAAGTGTGCGGAAGGTTGAAAAGAAAATCAATGAGGCTTTAGGAGTCCTGAGTGATTTGGGTTTTCCGCATCAACAGCAGAATGAGCGGTCGGCACTCACACTTCTCGCTTTGCTCGGCTTAAAACCTGAAGACAAGTGGGAAGATGCAGTCAATCCACTCATGGGCATAACTCCGCGTATTTTGATTCAAGCGCTTTGGCGAAACTGGGCGTCGCTGTGAAAGAACATGGCAAAATACCCGATGTTGTGGTATATCACGTGGAGAAGAACTGGCTGGTCTTAATTGAAGCTGTCACCAGCCATGGGCCTGTCAATCCGAAGCGAAGACAGGAATTGAAAGACTTGTTCTCCGGTTCTACTGCAGGTTTGGTGTTTGTGACTGCTTTCATCGATCGAAGGTCCATGCTAAAATACCTGAATGACATTTCTTGGGAAACCGAGGTCTGGATCGCCGAATCTTCGACCCATCTGATTCACTTTAACGGCGAACGATTTCTCGGGCCGTATGAGGATTAGTTTGTTTGTGCGATATGATTCCATCCAACTTTTCTCTGACTAACGCGCTGTTCTGGATCGTTTACAAAAGCGGCTTTCAATAAACTTGGGACTAATCGGCCGCACATTGACCTTCATTTGAATTTCGCTGATATTTCATGTCCAACAACTCCTCTGCCCCTCGCCTCTGCGTCTTCTGCGCCTCCAGCCGGGCCTGTGATTCCGAGTATCATCATGTCGCGCTGCATTTGGGGAAATTGCTGGCGCGGCAA
>Ga0172369_10005223_pt1 | contig 16070 bp, 12 predicted proteins | sample LakKiv25m_FD_114539 | JGI IMG/M metagenome (GOLD analysis project Ga0172369, IMG submission 114539) | Freshwater microbial communities from Kabuno Bay, South-Kivu, Congo - kab_022012_11.25m | ecosystem: Environmental > Aquatic > Freshwater > Lake | place: Democratic Republic of the Congo...
GAATGGTAATTAAAAGCGACGGCAACGTCGGCATCGGGACGACGGGGCCGAATTATCCATTGGATGTGCAAGCCAATACGGCGGCGAGCATTCTCCACGTTCAACGAACCGGTGCATCGCCGGCAAATGTTTGGATTAGTGGCAACAATCAGTGGGCGACTTTTGGAAGTGATGTCAGTTATAACTTCCTGCGCAATTCAACCAATGGAATTGACGGGACAAGTGCTTTGTTCATTCAAACAACAAGCGGCAATGTCGGCATCGGGACGACGACGGTAAACAGCAGATTGGTCATTCAGGGTAGCGGTGCGACATCGGCAACCAAAAATTTATCTTTGTTTAATTCCGCGGGAACGGAAATGGTGACGGTATTAAATAACGGCAACGTCGGCATCGGGACGACGGGGCCTGCGGATAAATTATCTATTTATGGCGGCGATAGCAGTGTAAATATTGGTGGTAATTATGGCAGCGGGTATAACGGTATATGGTTAAGTGGAGGAACGGCCACGAGTAATTATCATCTTTTAGCTGCAAATGGCGATAATAATTTGTATATCAATCGTCCAACCGGCGGCGACATTCTTTTCAGGGAAGGCGGAGTCGGGCCTGGGGGGCAAGTAGTTATAAAAACAAACGGCAACGTCGGCATCGGGACGACGAGTCCCGCCGCAAAATTAGATGTTGCCGGCTCTGTGAAGTTTTCTTCACTCGGCAATGATGCTACCGGCTACTATGTTTGCCTTAATACGACAACCGGAATCATGTCCACTTCAACCACGGCTTGCGGAGCGTCATCAATCAGATTTAAGGAAAATGTGAGTCCTCTAAATTACGGGCTTGCCGAAATTGAAAAACTGCAGCCGGTCTCTTTCAATTGGAAAAAAGATTTTATACCTAACAATTCGCAAAAGCAGGTGGGCTTTATCGCCGAAGATGTGGCAAAAGTTATTCCCGAAGTTGTGGGTTATGACGTGCAAGGTCAGGTTGTCAATGTTGATTATGCCAAAATCGTTCCGGTCGCAGTAAATGCGATTCAGGAAATTTCAATAAAAGTTGGCAGCTTGGCTTCAAGCACCGATTCTTTGAAAATTGAAACCGATACTCAAACTGATCAGATTGCCGATTTGCAAAAAGAAACTCTGGACCTGCAAAATGCCATGAAAGACCTGGCTTCTTCTACTGCTCAGTCTATTTTGCAAAATACGGCTTCAGTTGAAATTATAGCTCAAATTAACGATATTCAGATGGATATAAATGCGACTACAACTGAAATTGCCGGCAAGCCGACTCTTTTTGGAAGACTGCTCTCTTCGTTTAAAGAATGGGGAGTCGAGATTCAAAGCGGCTTTACCAGAATCGCCAAATTGTTTGTAGGAGAAGTTCATATTGAAGGAAATGTTTGTGTTGATGAAATTTGCGTAACCAAAAATCAATTTAAAGAAATGATTTTGAAAAACGGAGGCGAGTCTTCTCAAAATGTTGGAGCGGTTATAGAAAGTGCGACGACAACTTCGGCAGTAGGGAGCGCGACAACAACTGCCAATATCAGCAATGAAGCGACGACAACTTCGGCAGAAACAGGCTCGCAAAGCGCGGGCAATTTCGGCAGCGGGGCAACAACTACTGAATCAATTTCTCTCCCCTTACCTTCGCAAGGTGAGGGGGTGGGGGGTGGGGTCGAGGTGGGGACAATTTCGGCAGGTAACGATACTGCAACTTCGGGCAACATCGGCGGCGGGACTGCCCAAATTCCCGAACCACAAGTTGACAATAGTCAAGTTTTAACACCTTAGCTATATCACATTACATTATGTTGCGATCAAAAATCTACAAAAATCGTGATATTTGCACCCATACTTTCTGTGATATACCGTGAGATAAAGTGAGATGGAAAAAGAAAATGAATTTGGATGAATTAAAAAAGAAAAATGTTAGGAAAAACTTAAAGATCAAAGATTCTTTTGGTTCAATCATTTCTTTTATAGATTTTGCTAATGTAAACTATTGGTTTGAAAAGGACCAGAATGATATAGAAAACATTGCCCTTGATTTAAACAAAAAAATCGTAATTGATATTTCAAAGTTAAAAGATTTTTCGGAACTGTTTTCTATAGACTCCAGATTTTATTACGGTCATGATCCGGCTAATCCAAAATCACTTGGATTTCTTGTAGCCACACGAAAAATTTTTGGGAAATCAAAAGTTTTTACAAAACCAATTCAAAAAGTCAGACATTATTTAACTGAACAAGAAAACTTGGTAAATACGCGGGCACTTGAGCGTGATATTGGTGGAAATTTTATAAGAATTCCGAAATGTAATTTCGATGTTGAGATCTGTGTTGATTCAATAAAACTTTTGGGTAAATACGAAACTTTCTGTTTATTCTCAAGCGATGCGGATTTTGTGCATTTGGCCAGGTTTTTAAAAAGTAAAAGCAAGAAGATTATCTTGGTAAAGGGCGGGTATATCCACCATTCACTCCATGAGATTGCTGATTTAATAATTAATGCGCAAGATATCAAACCTTACATTGCCGTAATAAAGCAAAAACCTAGCAATTAAGCCAGGTTTTGCGGATTGATAACCCGTGTCCACGGGCAGGTGTCTAAAATATAGCAAATTAAAAAAATCTGTCAAATTCAAAAGTGAAAAAGAAAAAATGAAAATCAAAATTCCAAAATTCAAAAAACCGATTCCGGAGAGAACGCCGATAGATGAGAGGGTGCCAAAAATTGCAATTTCGGAAACCGCTGCCGAAATTTTTGGAAATTTGCAAGCAAAATCCCTTTCTGTCCTTTGTCCATACTGCGGAAGTTTAAATGTAGTTAAAAGGGGAGTCCGCAAAAAGAAATTTGAAAACGCTCAGCTTTTTTTGTGCCGCAACGCCGAATGCGGGCGTTCATTTACGGCCGCTGATTCAAAAGGCAGACGATATCCTATGAAAATCGTAATTGAGGGATTAAATTATTACAATCTTGGTCTGTCGTTGGAGCAAACCTGCAGAATTTTAAAACAAAAATTAAAAGCGGCACCTGATCCGCAGACTCTTTCTAAATGGGTGGAGCAATACAAACCGCTTTGCCGTTATGAAAGATTGAGATCATACGCGCTCAAAATGTATTCGCCTATGCAAATGATTGAATGCGTCACTCTGGCGCACAAACAACTTTATAATTTCCGTTATCATCGCGGCAAAACCCGTTTGCTTTTGGAGGAATTCAAAAACCGCAATTTTAAGCCGCTTAAAGAATTTTTGGATGCGATCGCGAGCGAGACTCCGCATCAAAATTTTTTGGAAGGCGAAAGAATGTCTGAGATTAGGAGCAAGTTTGATAAAACCGATATGATAGTCCGTTCCAAACAAAATTTTGCCAATCGGCTGACTGAATTTGCGCTTAAGGGCGCGCGGAATAATAAAGATCGGCATGAGGCGGTGCAAAGATTTATGATCGCCAATGATTCGTGCACCGTTGCGACCGAAGTGCCTGTGATTATAAGAAAAGAGGATATAGAACATATGCAGAGAGCGCTTGGATTTCAAATTGTTGACGAAAATGTGGGGGTGACTTTTAGGAAAAATTCGGCAAGGGAAAAAAGCACAAAGCGCGGGGCGACATCGGCAATCGGTCTACCGAAATTTCTTACCGGTCATATTGATCTTTTGCAGATCAGAAACGGAGCGGTTCATATTTTGGATTACAAACCGAATGCGGCCAAGGAAAAACCGATTGAACAGCTCACTTGGTATGCTCTCGCTCTTTCGCGGCTTACAGGACTTCGCGTTTTTGAATTTAAATGCGCATGGTTTGACGAAAAAGATTATTTTGAGTTTTTCCCGCTTCATATAGTGAAGAAGACAAAGGGGATTAAAAGAAGGAAAATAAAATTTAGAGATGGGACCAAAGCAGAAATACCAAGAGATGATATTTTTAAAGTGGTATGATTGAAGCAAGTTATAAAATGTCTTATTTCAAAAATTACAAAACTTCGGCAGGTTCGACAAACTCAATGCAAGCGGGACAAAGCTCTCAAAGCGCAGGCAACCTGCCCGACGGCAAGGCGGGTTTCGGCAACGGTAGCCGCCATTTCTCTCCCAAAAAACCGATCCGTTCTTTCCGCGACTTGGAAGTTTACCAGAAAAGCGTCGAATGTTCGGTGCTGATAGAGAGCGATGTATTGGATAGAGCGAGAAAATTTGGCTATGCCCATTGCGATGCAGTTTCAAATTGCGCTCTTTCGGTGCCTCTTTTGGTCGCTGAAGCTCATAGTTTGCGTTTTGCCGATTTCGCTCTGGCTCTCGGATTTTTGGAAAAAGCGATGTCGGCTTGCAACAAGACCGTCGCTTATTTGGATCAGATAAGGGGTATTTATGGAGAAAAAGTTGGCACTGATTTATTGGAAGATATTGCCGGCAGATATGTGCTGGCTCGATTAAAGATGTTCCGTCTTGAAAAAAGCTGGCGCAAATTCATGGATAAAGACACCGAAGGAGAAGTTGCCGGCAATCGGCAATAATCTGTCAAGCGCGCGAAGGGGGAAGTGATAACAGAAAATAGTTGTCAACAGAAAATCAAATTAATTTTTAGAAATAGTGATAAAATGGTTCTATAAAATCACCATAAATATTTTATGCACGATATAAGATTTAGTCCACCGCCCCGCAATCAAGACCCGCAAACCAAAAGCGTCGCGGCGTCGGAAGTTGCTCCAAAAGAAGCAGGCAAAAGCGGCTGGAAAAATTTTGCCATTGCTTTGGCTGTGCTTGCGGTGATGGCACTCATAGTCGCTTTAGGGTGGTATTTGTGGAATTTGAAACCTAAAGTTAACGCTCTTACGAATGCCGTTAATTCAAACAAAGTTTCCGAGAGCTATTACGCAGTCTTCCTTTCCAACGGCCAGGTTTATTTCGGTAAAATGGAAAAAAACGATTCGGAAATAATTTTGAAAAATGTTTTCTATCTGCAGGCTGAAAAGACCGACAAAACTAATAGCTCGGAGGCGAAGCTGGTCAGATTGAGCGATGCCGCTCACGGTCCGAAAGACGAAATATTTATCAATAGGCAGCAAATCGTTTTTTATGAAGAGTTGAGGCAAGACAGCAAGATCGCCCAATCGATAGAGCAGGTGATGAAAAAATAGGGCGAATAAAGCAACGAGTTATCAACAGAAATGAGGTGCAAAATTTGGGAAGAGAGATACAATTTGATTATTATAAGTTATTTATTAATTTAATAGGGTCCGTTTAATTCCTCCTTGTGTTGAGGAAGAAAAGGATCTGCCGCCTTCTCTTGCAAGCTCTCCGGCTCCGTTCAATCGGAGATTTGGCGGGCAGGGAAGGTGTCAGGTGCGCGTTTTCTTTCTTTTAAGGCGAGAGGGGAGAAATGCGGATCAAAATTAAATGGAACAAAATAATCAAACGGTTTCCCAAACGGGTTCCGGACCTGTAAATGTTTTAGTTAAAAAATTAGGCACTGTACTATCGGTATTTGTTCTGCTTTTACCGGTATTTTTTGTGCCAGCAAGTTCAGTTAGTCTATATGTTGCAAAAATATCACTTCTAGCAACTGGATTAGTGGCAATATTTGCAGTGTTTCTCTCTGTGGTTCTTTCGACGGGTGTGATTGAAATACCTAAAGTCAAATATTTAATACCGATTGGTCTTTTTGCTGTTGTGGCCCTTGTATCATCTGCATTGTCTGGCGCAATTTATCATTCCATTGCGGGTTCAGTTTTTGATCTTGGCACATCTGGGTCTCTTTTGATGTTAGTTTTTGCGACTTTTATGACTATTGTGGCCGCAAGGAGTATAGGGGTAGTAAATAAGGTGGTATATGCGTCTATTTATTCAGCTATGGCATTGGTTGTCTATACAATATTTGGAATTTTTGTCGGTCCCTTACTTCCTGCTACCATAGTGGCAAAATTGCCAATATTTATTGCTGGTGGGCTTATAGACACCGCTATTATTTTGGGGGCGGTTATCATTATGGTTCTTTGTGCCATAAATATGTCGGAAGTCTCGAAAAAGATGAAATATGCTTTGTTTGCTCTTATGGCTTTCTCGGTAGTATTTGTGAGTGCGGCAAACTTTGTGCCGGTAGTCGTGATGCTAGGTCTTATCTCCTTAGTCTTGTTCGTTTACATTTTATCTTGGTCAGTTGGCAGAGAAAGTGAAGGACGTAGTATCTCTCTTTCATCGCTAATTATTTTAATTGTTGCAGTGGTGCTCTTACTTGGCGGTTCAAATATTGGCGGTTATGTTGCTAAAGCAATGAGGATACAGACTACTGAAATCAGGCCAAATTTCCAAACTACAATGACTTTAACAACAACTGCTTGGAAACAAAATTTTGCTCTTGGTATTGGTCCAAATAATTTTTCTAAATTTTGGGCGGCTTACAAACCAATCGAAATAAATCAAACTCAATTTTGGAATGCCGATTTTTATTCTGGCTCTGGCTTTGTACCGACTATTGCTATAACCACGGGTCTTTTAGGTCTTCTATCACTTTTGGCTTTTATCGGAATGTATTTGCTAAGTGGTGTAAAAGCTATTTTTGCTCAGGCCAATGCAAGTCGTTCTAGATATTTGGCCACTTCCACCTTCTTAGTATCTCTTTATTTTTGGGTAATGCTTTTTCTCTATACTCCGGGCATTACTGTCTTATCCTTAGCCTTTGTCTTTACTGGACTTTTTACTGTCACGCTTGCGCCACAAGGGATTGTAGGTCTTTGGAAAATTCATATCTTTTCTAATCCAAAAACAAATTTTCTTTCCGTTCTTTCGATTATGGTCTTGCTTATCTTGTCGATTGCAGGAGGATATTTTGTATGGGAAAGAACTATCGCGGCAGTAAACTTTCAAAATGGAGTTTTGGAATACCAAAAAACTGGCAATATCGCTTTAGCAAAAGAAGCTACCGCCAAATCAATTAATATGGTGCCAAACGATGTATATTGGCGAGGTCTCACTGAAATATCAGTGACAGATTTGGGTAGAGTCCTTAGTAATATTACTAATCAAAACCAATTGACTGACTCGGTAAGAGCTGAAATCCAAGGACTTATTGTTGACTCAGTCGAATCAGCCAAAAAAGCCGTAGAACTTGATAATGGCAATTTCTCTAATTGGTTTGCTATGGGCAGAGTTTATGAAATTTTGGCTTCAAACGGTATAGAAGGGTCACTTGAAAATGCTCGCAGTTCTTACAGTGAAGCGGCTCTACGTTCTCCAAGCAATCCTTCTGTTCCTCTGGCTTTAGCTAGACTTGATGCTTTGGTAGGTAAAGTAGATGATGCAAGAGCAAATATAATGAAAGCCTTGGAACTAAAAAATAATTATACTGATGCCTATTTTACGCTAGCTCAACTTGAAGTGGCTGCCAATAATATACCGGCAGCAGTAAGGTCGGTAGAAGCGGCAACAACTGTTGAGCCAACTAATTCAGGGCTTTTTTTCCAATTGGGCTTGCTCAAATATAATCAAAGGGATTTTGCTGGCGCAGCGAGAGCCTTTGAAAAATCAGTTGAAATAGTGCCTGATTATGCCAATGCCAAATATTTCTTGGGCCTCTCTTACTATCAATTGGGAAGAAAAGATGATGCTACAGTACAATTTGAACAATTGGCCATCTCAAACCCAGATAATCAAGAAATTAATACTATTCTCTCCAATTTGAAATCTGGAAAAGCAATTTTCCAAGATGAAAAGCCGCCCACTAGTACCCCAGAGAAAAGGACCGAACCTCCAATAAAAGAGCAATAATATGGTAATATAAGCGGTAATGGTAAAGAAGACGCTCAAAACTATTACTGCCAAAATAAGCGGCTTACATGAAGCCGCTTTTTGGCTAGCAGGATTTTCGATTCTTTCTCAAATATTAGCTTTTTTGAGAGATCGCTTATTGGCTTATTATTTTGGGGCGGGGGAGGCGCTTGATATTTACTATACCGCTTTCCGGATTCCTGATTTTATTTTTGTCACGGTTGGCTCTCTTGTATCAATTTCAGTACTTGTGCCTATGTTTTCCAAAAAAGCAGCAAAAGGCAATGGTGAAGTCAAAGCTTTTGTAGATTCAATATTCACTAGTTTCTCTATTTTAATTATTAGCAGTTGTGCTTTGGCTTTTATCTTTATGCCTCAGATGGTTCCTTTCCTTTTTAGAGGTTTTGATGAACAAACATTGACTCAGATTATAAAGTTTTCAAGGATTTTATTGCTCTCTCCTCTACTTCTTGGTTTTTCAAATTTTTTTAGCAGTATTATTCAATACGAAAAAAGATTTTTGCTTTACTCGCTAAGCCCCCTTTTTTACAATGCTGGAATTATTATGGGGACATTTTTGGGGGCAAATAGTTTTGGAGTGATCGCAGTAATTTTTGGAGTGATACTCGGAGCGTTGTTCCATCTCTCTATACAAGCGGGCTATGTCATTTTTTCTGGCAATACACCTAAAATAACAAGTAAAATAAATATAGAAGAAGTCAAAGAAAGTGCTTTTATTTCTATACCGAGAGCCTTAGCTTTGTCAGTGACTCAAATTATAAATATTATTTTTACAACGGTCGCGTCATTTTTTGGAGTAGGAGCTGTCGCCATTTTTAATTTGGCATTTAATCTCCAATCGGTCCCACTCTCTATCATTGGAGCGAGTTATTCTCTCGCTGCCTTTCCCACTCTTTCTGAGCATTTTGCCAAAAAAAATATTAAGGAATGTGGTCGCTATATAAATGAGTCTTTGCGCTTTATGTTTTTTTGGACTTTACCTCTCTCCGCCATTTTTATAATTTTAAGAACTCACATTGTGCGAGTAGTATTGGGTTCAGGGGCATTTGATTGGGCTGACACCAAATTAACCGCAGCCGCCCTCTCTCTTTTTGCACTTTCCTTTGTTTTTCAGAGTACCCAATTATTTTTAACTAGAGCACATTATGCGCTTGGCAAAACTAAAATACCTCTTATTTTGGGGTTTGTTGGCGCTACTGTCACTATCATCTTGGCTTCACTATTTTATTTTGGTTTTCTATCTTCTGCTATTGTCCTACTTCAGAAATTTTTGGAAATAGAAAATATGAATGGATCAAAGATAATAATTTTACCCATAGCTTTTTCGTTTGGTTCGTTTTTGACCTCTCTTCTCCTTTGGATTTTTTTAGATGATAAGACAAAATTAATAGCTGGAAAAGGTATCCTTAAGACATTTATAGAAGTCTTTTTGGCTTCAATTATTATCGGGGTCGTCACATTTTATTCTTTAAGAATTTTTGATGATATTTTTAAATTAGATACATTGCTTAATGTTTTTGGCCATGCATTACTTTCGGGATTGGTGGGGGTATTGGCGGGGGTATTTATTTTATATATTGCCAAAAATAAGGAGCTGGAGTCAATGATTAACAAACGCCATTAAATATATGAAAAATATAAGAAATTTTTGTATTATTGCGCATATTGATCATGGCAAGTCTACCTTGGCAGACAGGATGCTTGAAATAACGGGAACCATAGAGGCTCGCAAAATGAAAGAGCAGACTCTCGATAGTATGGAATTGGAGCGAGAAAGAGGTATTACTATAAAAATGACCCCAGTTCGTATGGTCTATAAAGACAACGTTTTAAATCTGATTGATACTCCGGGTCATATTGATTTTTCTTATGAGGTCTCAAGGGCGCTCAAGGCCGTAGAAGGAGCAGTGCTTCTGGTTGACGCTACTCAAGGGGTGCAAGCCCAAACTCTGTCGGTACTTGCGATGGCGAGAGCTCAAGGGCTTGTAATAATCCCCGCGCTCAGCAAATGCGATTCACCTCTAGCAAGAGTGGAAGAGGTCAAAGCAGAAATTGTTTCGCTACTTCATTGCGCGGAAGAAGAAATAATAGAAACTTCGGGTAAAACAGGAAATGGAGTAGAAAAGCTTTTGTTGAACATTATAGAAAAAATCCCAGACCCAAACTCTGCCAAGGGGAACCCTTTGGGACCGGGGCAGTTTAAGGGTTCCCCTTGGCAGGAACCTCTACAAGCGCTGGTTTTTGATTTTAAATATTCATCGCATCGAGGCATTATTGTTTTTGCTAGAATAATGAAAGGGGAAGTATCGGCGAGAGAAAATTTGATTTTTAGAGGGGCTGGTCAAAAATTTGTAGCTTTAGAAGTGGGTATTTTTAAACCGGATGAAGAGACGGAGGAATCATTAAAAGCGGGGGAGATTGGCTACATTGTTACGGGTATCAAAACTCCAGGCATCGTCTCAGTTGGAGATACAATCGGTAAAGAAAAAGAAAATGGCAAGGCCTTAGAAGGCTACGCGCTCCCAAACCCTGTAGTTTGGGCCTCAGTTTTTCCAGAAGATCAAAGCGACTTGGTGGCTCTAAAACAAGCTTTGGCCAAACTTAAACTCACAGACTCCTCTTTGTATTATGAGGAAGAATCTTCGGGGGTTTTGGGCAAAGGCTTTCGTTGCGGATTTTTGGGAATGCTACATTTGGAGATTATTACCGAAAGACTTAAAAGAGAATTTAACTTGACTTTGATAATCACTCAGCCGTCTATAACTTATGAATTGGAATATAGAAACCCTTCGACAAGCTCAGGGCGTGCTAATCGCACGGAAAAAATATTTTCACCCGCATTTTTCCCAGAAGATGGGATGATAGAAAAAATAGAAGAGCCGTGGGTTAGTATAAGCATTATCACTCCTTCTCAATATGTTGGTGGCCTGCTACCTTTCCTTTACGAATTTGAAGCTGAAATAATTTCTACTGACATCATTGCCAAGGGGAACCCTTTGGGACCGGGGCAGTTTAAGGGTTCTCCTTGGCAAGGCAAGACAGAAATACATTGCCTAATGCCACTTCGTGAACTCATGCGAGGATTTTTTGATAAGTTGAAAAGCGTCTCTCAAGGTTATGCCTCGCTTTCATACGAGGAGGCGGGAATGAGGGTGGCCAATGTTACTAAGCTTTGTGTATTGGTAAATGGTGATGAAGAGCCCTCACTTTCACGAGTTGTCTCAAAAAGGATTGTTGAAAGAGAAGCCGAATCAATCGTGGAAAAACTCAAAAATCTTTTGCCACGGCAAATGTTTGAACTTAAAATACAAGGCAAAGCTCTAGGTCGTATTATATCTTCACGTACCATATCAGCTTTCCGTAAAGATGTAACTCAACATATGTATGGAGGTGATATTACTCGCAAAATGAAGCTTCGTGAAAAGCAAAAAAAAGGAAAAAAGAAAATGAGGGAGAGAGGGAAGATATCAATACCTCAAGATGTTTTTATAAAAATAATGAGACCAGATTAAGTTAATTTACAATTTCTAATTTCTAATTTTCAAACAATTTTCAATTAGTTAATTCTTTAAATTTTTTAATGAAGAGGAGATTTTATTAAATATCAGAGTTAATTCGTGTGCTTCCTTCCAAATTGTTCTTAACGAGTCTTTTTCTTCTTGGTTTGCTTCGGCTAACAACTCTAGCCAGTACTCTGTTTCTTGGATTTCTTTGCGACAGATATGAATCTTATTTCTAAAATCATTTTTAGAACTAGCGGCGTTTGCTTCACAATAATTTGCGCCAACACTAGTAGCTGATCTGATTAATTGTGATGTTATGTTTACATTAACTGAGTCATTTTTAATTTTTCTGCAAATTCCAATAATATCCTTACTGAAATTTCTAGTTCTTTTCTCAAGATCATAATTCATAAATTGAATAATTATAAATTGTTTAGAAATTGTGAATTGAAAATTGAAAATTGCCTATATGGGTGTATACATAAGAACCATACCGATTATCAAAAATATGGCTATGATGAACCACAATACTTTTATTATTTTTCGTGCTTTTGGGCTCCAGAGCATGATATTATATTAGCATGAGAGGATTAAAAAACAGAGAAGGCCAAAAGTGGAAAAAGATAGCAATTTTTTTGGTTTTGCTTTTGCTGTTTGGTCTTCTTTTAAATTCGGTTAGCAAGGTTTACAAGAAAAAACAGGAGGCAGAGAGAACTTTGGTTCGTATGGAAGAACAGGCAGCCGAACTGAAACAGAGAAACGAATTTTTGAAAAAAACTTTAAACAAACTTAATACGGAAGAAGGTGTTGAGTTTGAAATTCGCAAAAAATTAAATGTAGCTGAGGTGGGGGAGAGTGTGGCTATAATTGTGGATGAAGAGCCAAGTGTTTCGCCTGAAAGCGTCAAGGTTTCAGTATGGCAAAAGTTTAAAGACTTCTTTACAGAGCTATTTAAATGATGTGCGAGATGCGAGAATCGAACTCGCGTCTGATGCTTGGGAAGCACCCATTTTACCACTAAACTAATCTCGCTAATTCGCTACGCCATGCTTGCTAATGTTTTTTTGATGATACTCTCTTTTTCTTTATCTTCCAAAATGAAACCTTCTCTTTCTATTTCACTCCTCAATTCGTCGCTTTTTTGCCAGTTTTTGTTATTACGGGCTATGTCCCTCTCTTTTTTTAATTCTTGTATGTCTTCAGGGATATTTTCTCTGGTTTCTTTTGAAAGCTTTTCAAAGCCTAATCCTAAAACTTTGTCCATCTCTAATACTGTTTTTCGGCTTTTTTTAGAGCCAAAAGTTTCGTGTAGAAGGGCCAAAACTTTTGGAGTGTTTAGATCATCTGATATAAATTCTTTAAATTGGTTTATTGCCACCTCGTCTATTTCACCATCAGGTAAATTGTCAAATTCAAAAATTAATTTCTCTAGCGCCTTTTGAGAACCTGAAACAGCGTCCCAAGTGAAATTCATAGGGGAGCGATAATGACCGGAAAGAAGCCAAAATCTAAATGATAGTGGATGAATTTTTCTTTCTTTTAAGTTTGAAAGAGTGTAAGTGTTTTTGAGTGACTTTGACATCTTTTCTCCCTCTACGGTCAGAAATTCGTTGTGGAGCCAATAGTTTGCCAAAGGCACGCCAAAAGCGCATTCTGACTGGGCAATTTCGTTGTTGTGATGGATTGGAATGTGGTCTATACCACCAGTGTGGATATCAAATGGTTGGCCCAAATACTTTTGGCTCATAGCTGAGCACTCAATATGCCAACCGGGGAAACCAACGCCCCAAGGGCTTTCCCATTCTTGCAATCTAGAAGGTTGCCCGGAGCTAGCTTTCGGACTAAATTTCCACAAGGCAAAATCAGTCGAGTTTCTTTTTTCGCTGTTTTTTTCTACTCTTGCACCCTCTTTTTGTTCCTTTGTATTGATTTTGCCAAGTTTGCCGTAGTCTTTAAATTTACTCGTGTCAAAATATATGCCGTCGGAAGTTTGATAGGCAAAACCCTTTTTCTCCAATATTTTTATTATCTCTATTTGCTCTGCGATGTGTTCGGTCGCTCTGGGGAAGATTGTATTTGTTGTATTTATATTTAAATTCTTTAAATCTTCTAGATATGCTTTTTCGTAAAAAAGAGTAATCTCATTTGCAGTTTTGCCCTCTTTTTTGGCGGCGCTTTCTATTTTGTCATCTCCCGTATCGCTCTCGTCAGTTAGATGACCAACATCGGTGATGTTTATTACTTGTTTGACCTCACTGCCAAAATATTCAAAAGTTCTTCTTAAAATATCAGCAAAAACATAAGCCCGCATATTGCCAATATGAGCATAAAAGTAGACCGTCGGACCACAATTGTACATACGCACCTCATTTGGTCGTATTGTTGAAAGTGGCTCTTTTGCGCCAGTTAATGTGTTATGTAATCTAATATTTATCATAATTTCTAATTTTCAATTTACAATTCTTAAACAATTTTTAATTATTTAATTTTAAAATTAATTCATTGTTTGAAAATTAAAAATTATAAATTAAAAATTTACTTATCACATCCATTTTTTAAATTTGGCATAAACAATCGTCATCAGCATAGTAATAGCCATTATAACTAAAACTATCCAAAAAGCATTGTAGTCTTCCTTAAATGGAAAATGGCTTATACTTAAGCCAAAAATCTGGCCAACAATGGTGAGTGGCAATATTACCGAGCCGATGATAGTGAGTTGCTTCATAATTTCATTTTGTTTGGTAGAAAGCATTGAATTGTTTGTCTCGCGAAGCTGGGCTATCATATCTATTTGGTTGTTTACGACTCTCATCAAATGACGCCAGTCTTCAATAAGTACTTTTGTCTTGGTACCGAATTCGGGGCCAAACTTTTGCCCACCGTTTTCTTTCAAAAATTCAAAGATATCGCTGTGCGGGTCAATAATTCTTCTAAAATTTAAAATATTTCTGCCGGCGTTTGAAATCGCGTAGACCATTTCTTTTTCATATCCGTCAAAAATATTTTTCTCTATTTCTTTCATTTGATCTTCCATATATGAGAGTTCGTCGTGCATTGAGTTGTATATTTCTTTCATCATGCCAAAAAACAAATGAATGTTTTCACCTTTGTTCAAGATTTCGTTTACCTCAATTTGTTTATCAAAATAGTGTAAAGCATCGATAGAGTCATATCGGGCGGTAATAAGGCCATTTTGCGATATAATGATATCTACTTCTTGAGTATCACAAATGAAGCGAGAGCGTTTAAAGGTTGGCAAATGCAAAACGGTATAAATGCTTTGACCTCTATTTTCGGCTCGTTGGGTTGGGGTTGGGGCTAGCAGGTCCTTTGCGATAGAAGGCTCTATATCGTGTGTTAAAACTAAGGAGTCAGTCTCTTCTTTGGTGGGGGAGTTTAGGTCAATCCACATTTGATTTAAAAAAGAGCGAGTTGTTATCATTTATTTTTGATAAGGAATAAATATATGATATATTATATCAGAAAATGGATCCCGTTAGAAGTTAACAAAACTTAAAATGGGACAGGTTTATTTATTATATTATAACTTCTAACGGGATGGACAAAGAAAGATACACACAAATCGGAGTTTCTATAATTATCGCGGGGATATTGTTTACCACAGGTTTTTATGTAGGCAAAAATAATTCAAACGATGCTTTGGCTACCAAATTTTTAACTGCCACTAGCACCAAAAGTGTAGATATGGAGGTATTTTGGAAGGCGTGGGGTCTTTTGGATGAAAAATTTGTTCCAGCATCTTCCACTACTCCACCTATAACAAGCGAAGATAAACTTTGGGGCTCGATTGAAGGTTTGGCCAGCTCTTATAATGACCCTTATACCGTTTTTTTCCCTCCCGTAGAATCAAAAGCTTTTGAAGAAGAAATAAGCGGTTCTTTTGGTGGAGTGGGTATGGAGGTAGCCTTGCAGGAAGGGATTCTCACTGTCGTGGCGCCTCTAAAGGGGACTCCTTCTGACTTGGCTGGCGTACTTTCGGGAGATAAAATTTTGATGATTGATAATAAAACTACTGCAAATATGTCTACCGATGAAGCCATAAAATTGATTAGGGGAGAGGTGGGGACTTCAGTGGTTGTTGCTTTTGGCAGGAAGGGAGTAAAAGAGCCAATCGTAAAAACATTGGTTAGGGAAAATATTGAAATACCAAACATAAAAACAAAATTACTGCCTAATAATGTTTTTGTTATAAGTTTATATACTTTTTCGGCTACCTCACCAAACCTTTTTAGAGGAGCGTTACGAGAATTTGTAGAGTCAGGTTCAGACAAATTGGTTTTGGATTTGCGAAATAACCCGGGTGGGTATTTGGAGGCGGCACTTGATATGGCCAGTTGGTTTTTGCCCACCGGCAAAGTCGTGGTTTCTGAAAATTTTGGTGATAAAAAAGAACCAAAATTTTATAGAAGCAAAGGCTACGATATTTTTAAAGATAATTTAAAATTTGCTATTTTGATAAATGAGGGCTCAGCTTCAGCTTCGGAAATTTTGGCAGGAGCACTTCGAGAGCATAACAAGGCGATTTTGGTTGGTGCGAAAACGTTTGGAAAGGGTTCGGTCCAGGAATTGGTATCTCTTACTTCTAAAACATCTCTAAAAATAACGGTGGCACACTGGTTTACTCCACTCGGCACTTCGATTTCAAACGGCGGGCTTTCTCCAGATATTGAAGTCAAATTGACAGAAGAAAATATAAAAAACGGAAATGATCCTCAATTGAATGCAGCTGTAGAGTATTTGTTGAAATAAC
>Ga0172369_10005225_pt1 | contig 16066 bp, 16 predicted proteins | sample LakKiv25m_FD_114539 | JGI IMG/M metagenome (GOLD analysis project Ga0172369, IMG submission 114539) | Freshwater microbial communities from Kabuno Bay, South-Kivu, Congo - kab_022012_11.25m | ecosystem: Environmental > Aquatic > Freshwater > Lake | place: Democratic Republic of the Congo...
TGGCAAAAACTTTCGTACCATAGCGGTACTTCTCAGCCCCTGCATAAATTAAAATTTTATTATTCGATCCAAAATTAATAACTGGTTGATAGCTAGATAGCGAAACTAGAGGTTGTTCAACGCCCAATTTTTGCGGATTAAACCATAGTGAGATGGAGTAAGGAGCCGATATTGCCGGTAATGCAGAAAAGGCAACCATATCATTCTTGCCGTCGAAGCTGAGGGCACTTTTGCCGCCGGAATAACGAATGGCCGCCCCGGTTTCGCTGCTTGGAGTTTGCCCGCCAACACAGGTGGTTGAGCCATTAAACGGGCAGACTAAAGAAGCAGAAACGGTGGCGGCACTGGTGCGGGTAATATCGTAGGCCGCCAAAGGACTCGCCGGCGCCGCGGCCGAACTGTTGGCAAAATAAATTTCATAATTGGAACTTGACCCCCCAATTGGCAAAGATTCCTGCCGGGGAAAAGTAATAATCGTTGAGGGGGAATCGGAGCAGTTGGTTGCCCCAGAGGCTAGCTGATAGGCCCGCGGCAGTTCGCTGCGCAAATCGGCAGAAGAGGAGGCCACATAAACCATCCGTAAATCGTCGCAGTCGGCTTGCAAATGGCCGGCGTCATAGAGAGCCTTGGTGTTCACGGTAATTTGCGCCGAACCGGAAGCGGGCAAAACTTGGCCGGAGAGATTTTTCAGGGTAATCACCTGCTTCTCCAAGTACTGGCTATTCCACCAAGCGCTATCAGTGGCTAGGCGAATCTCGCTGGCCGTGGCATAGGTGCCGTCGTTGTTGTAACCTTCCGCGATAAAGCTGGTGTCGGTGGGCATTGAGTGGGTGGTTTCGTCTAGTGCCCGCACCCAACGGATCATTCCGGAGATGGCAAAGTACATTCCAAAGCTAAAAAAAGCCGCCCCTAAAACCAGGGAAAAGAAATTAAGATGCAATTTTGAATACTTCGGTTTGGTGTAATTACGGAGAAATTTCTTTAAAAAATGGAGGGCATTAGGGGTTAAAATTCGCTGCATTTTTTGTATCGATTTTCCCCCCGCGCTTTTAGCCTTCTAGCAAAACAAACTGCCAAGATAAAAAGGCATAATAACAGGATACTGCTTTAGAAAAATTTGTCAAGCAAAACGCTTTATTTTTGGCTTTTTAGCCAACCATCACTTTTTCGTCCGTACGAGCATATTTACAAATCTCGCTTTTGGCAAACCACAGAGGAATTTCGTACTTCGCTTCCTCAACCGTACCTGAGGCGTGCATTAAGTTGCGAATCGCCCGCGCGGCAGTATTGGCAAGGTAGGAGGAATCGTAGGCAAAGTCTCCCCGAATTGTTCCGGGAGGAGACATTAAAGGCAAAGTATGCCCACAAAGTTTCCGAACAAGCTCAACCGCATGGTGCCCTTCGAGAACATAGGCCATCACTGGTCCTTCTTGAATATAGCCAATGAGCCATTCGCGAATCATTTTGCCAATTTCCAAAGGCGAATCGGTACCTAATTTTTCAATTGGGTCAATTCCCATTTTGGCGTAGTTTTCCAAGGTTTTCTCCCCCATGCCTTTGAGAAACTCCTCACGGCTGAGAGGATAGTGCTTGTCCGCAAGCTCTGCGGAAACGTTCGTGAATTTTGCCGCCACAATTTTCAGGCCAACCTTCTCGAAACGAGTAGTAATCTCGCCCACCAAGCCGCGCGCCACTCCGTCGAATTTAATCAGAACCAGGGTTTGTTCCATATTTTTTTGTAATTTGTAATTAAGGCTGATTATAAAGTAAATAAAACTATTTGCCAAATACAGACATATATGATATAGTAAAAATTACCATGGCAAAAGAACAAGCCTTTCCTCTTGGATTCCGTTTAGATACTGACAATCTAAATCTTCCACCTTCATTTAGTGATAGGATGCTAATCACTGTTAGAAAAAATCCTACGAATCTACATTATGATCCAGAACTGGTGGTTATGCGTGAAGCTAAGCCCAACGGCACAATAGAAAAAATAATTTTCGGTTTGACTAATACTAATCGTGATGTAGTTGTAGCCCCCGGGATAATTCGGCTAGAAGATCGAGTGAACAAAGCACTGCAATTCTTTAGTTTTGGTGCCGAAGCTATAATTAAACCTCAAGATGAAAAATGCTGCATTATTGATATTATGAGTAGGGACGCCACACCAATTCTTAATTCTCAAAATAAGATACAACAAATACTGCTAGAACTGGCTCATATTTTTCTTGCAAGTAAAAGTGCCAGTTTTTTAAGCCTAGAACCTGATAACCCCACCAAAGGTGAGCGAGAATATCAAAACTGGCTTACTAATAAAGCTGGAAATGAACTTTATGCAGAGTTTCTATCAAATATTGATTATACTACTTATCCAGAACTAAAACGGCTAGCTATACAAGAACTACAACGTTTGGGGTAAGGTTAAAGCTTCGTGCGGGCTAATAACGGAAAGGTTTAGCCGCTCGGGCTTGATTATCCGAATCGCCAACTCCACCACTTCGCTCAAACTGACTTTATCGATTTGGGCAATAATTTTTTCGAGAGAGTTTTCCTTTTGGTTGAAGAGTAGCTTATTACCAAAAAAGTTGGCGAGGTGTTGGGAATCCTCCAAGGAAAGCACAGTGCGGCCTTTGAGCATCTCTTTGGCCCGCGAGAGTTCCTCGGCCTTAACTTCGCCTTTGAGCAGTTTGTTTTGCTCTTTTATGATTAAGGAAAGCGCCTCCTCAATTTTGGCACGGCTAACATTCACCCCGGCGCGGGTATAGAGATAACCGGTTTCCTCGTAAAGTTCAGTTCCGGATTGAATATAGTAGCAGAGCCCTCGCCGCTCGCGCAGCTCATAAAAAAGGCGTGAAGACATTCCGCCCCCCATAATTGCCGCCAAGAGGCTCAGCACATAGCGCTCGCTGCTTCCCCTTGAAAGGGCCGGATAACCTAAAACAAAATGGGCCTGCTCGGTTTTTTTGGCGGTAAACAAGGTTTGGGCTTTTGACTGTTTGGAGGTTACCGGAAGACAGGCGGGAAGGGTTTGTTGTTCCCAGTGGGCAAACTTCGCCTCAATTACTGCGGCAATCTCTTTTTCCTTCCCCTTAATTCCCCCAGCCAAAACTAGAACGGCGTTATTGGGGCGGTAAAGCGAACTCATATAGGTGGTGAAAGTGCGGCGGTTAAAACGGCTGACGGTTTCTTTGGTGCCAGTGGTGAGATAGCCTAAGGGATTGTTTGCAAAGAGCAGATTTTCGAAAAGATCCCAAACTTTGTACTGGGGCAGATCTTCGTACATGTTAATCTCCTCAATAATCACCCCTTTTTCGCGCTCAATCTCTTCGGTTTTCAAAAGCGGCGCCAAAACCATTTCTGCCAAAACGTCGAGAACCGTTTCGAGGTGTTTGGCCGGGGCTTTAATCCAATAACCGGTGTGATCCTTGCTGGTGAAGGCGTTTTGCTGACTCCCGAGGCTATCCAAAAGCGTTGAAAGCGAGAGGGCGGTGGGATATTTGGCACTGCCTTTGAAGGCCATATGTTCAAAAAAATGGGCAATGCCGTTGTTTTGGGGGGTTTCGTAGCGCGAGCCAGCCCCTACCAATAAGAGAGCCGTAACTGAAGGGAAAGCCCCGTTATCCATTAGAAGCACCCGTAGCCCGTTTTTGAGTTTGAGGGAGGTTGTTTGCATAGAGGGATTATAGCTTAACTCCGGCAAGTTTTCTTTAGTAATTCCTTTTTGACAACTATGAAGTATTAGGTTATACTTTATACTTATGGAAAAGATATTGGCCGAGATTGAAGCCAAAAAGCGCCAGCTCGACAAACAGCAGGCACTGGCAACTAAAAATAGGTTAAATCTTTATGACTGGCTAAAAATTGAGCTAACCTACACCTCAAACGCCATTGAGGGTAACACCCTTTCACGAGCCGAAACAGCACAGGTGGTAGAAAAAGGCCTCACTATTGAGGGAAAAACAATCCGTGAACATTTGGAAGCGGTTAACCACGCGGAAGCTTTTGATTGGATTGTCAAACAGGCGTTTGCAACAAAAGCGGCTATTGATGAGGCACAAATTCTGCAGTTACACCGCCTAATTCTGCAGAAAATTGATTTTGAAAATGCTGGGCGCTATCGCACGGTACCAGTGCGCATTGCTGCCTCACGTAGTGTTTTGCCTAATCCTCTCAAAGTGCCTTCACTTATGCGGGAGTTTGTAAAATGGCTTGGAGAGTTTCCCAAAAATCCGGTAACACAAGCTGCCCAAGCTCACTATAAACTAGTGTCGATTCACCCTTTTACCGATGGTAACGGGCGTACGGCCCGTCTGCTTCTGAACTGGCTACTTCTGCGTTCACACTATCCACCGGCAATAATCGGCAAAGAGGAGCGCCGCAATTATCTCGCTAGTTTAGAGAAAGCCCAGCTTGGAGGCTCGCCAGCCGATTACTACCAACTGATTTACGCTGCAGTTAACCGCTCGTTGGATCTTTACCTAGAGGCCTCAGGGGCACAAACAGCAAAAACCACGATCGCCCAAAAGAAGGCTTTGAAAATTGGCGAGCTCGCCAAACTAACCGGCGAAAGCATTCCCACAATTCGGCACTGGACAAAGGAAAAGCTACTTGAAGTCTCTAAATATTCTCAGGGGGGCTATCAGCTTTATTCTCCAAATCAGGTAGCTGTTGCCAAAAAAATTCGCCAGCTTCAGAAAAATAAACGCTTAAGCCTCTGGGAAATAAAGAACACTATTCAAGAATAAAGTTGAGGATTTTGCCAGGAACAAAAACGACGCGGTATTTTTGCCCTTCTAGATACTTGGCGACTTTCTCTTCCTTAAGCGCCAGTTTAACTAGCTCGGACTGATGATTGGCTGTTTGGGCATCGGCAACCAATAGAGCCCTAAGCTTGCTATTAACCGTTACCGGAATCTTTAGGTTAGCCTTAATTTGCGCGGCACTCTCCGCCTTCGGCCAAACAGATAAATGAACCGACGTTTTATTTTTGCAGCGGTTTTGCCAAAGTTCCTCGGCCAAAAACGGAGCAAAAGGGGCAAGTAATTGCAGGTACTTTTGGGCGTTAGAAAGCGAAAGAACTCCTTTTTGCCAGGTATTAAGAAACTCCATTAACGCGGCAATTGCGGTGTTAAACTTCACGTTCGCAATATCGTTGCTTATTTTCTCAATGGTTATTTGAAGCTTTGCAACAAGCTCTAAGTCTTCTTTCTGCCCTTCCTTGGCTATCCTAGCAGGGTTTGCATAAGTCTGATAAATTTTGCTCAAAAACCTGTTTGCACCAAGCATACTTGCCTCCGACCAAGCTATCTCCATTGAAAAGGGCGCCATAAACATCTCATAGACTCTTAAGGTATCGGCACCGTATTTTTTGACCACCGAATCCGGGTTAATAACATTGCCCAGCGACTTACTCATTTTGTGGTGATCGGTTGCCAGAACCATCCCCACATTGCGCAACCGGAGAAAGGGCTCGCGGAACGGGAGCATTCCCAGATCGTTGAGGATGTGCACCCAGAAACGGGCATAAAGTAAGTGTAACACCGCATGCTCTGCCCCACCCAAGTACCAATCCACGGGTAAATAGGGGTTATGGAGCTCCCTATTGCTCCGTATCACCCCCGGGGTGATATTGGGGAAGCGGAGGAAGTACCAGCAGGATCCGGCCCAGTTGGGCATAGTATCGGTTTCGCGCACCGCCACTCCTTTGCAGTGAGGACAAGTAATTTCTACCCAATTTGCCACTCGGGAAAGGGGCGATTTGCCGGTATCAGTTGGTTGATAGTTTTTAATATAAGGAAGTTTTAGAGGGAGTTGGCTCTCCTCTAGAGGGAAATATCCGGCCATGGCCTCGGACAATTCCTGAACCCTTTTTGATACAGTTTGTTTAAGATTGTTATTATTTTGAATGAGTTTATTTGTTTTGCCAGCAGGAGTATTCCAATAGGAAATTTTCTTCTTGGCGCAAGCGGCACAATAAACTATAGGAATTGGCTCACCCCAGTAGCGCTGCCGCGAAAAGATCCAGTCGCGCAGATGATAGCTAACCATACGTTTGCCCAGCTTGTGCTCTTCCAAGTAGTCGATAATTTTGACATTAGCCGCATATGTATCAAGGCCGTTTAGAAACTGAGAGTTAACTACTGTTCCCGCCTCTTCCAGAACCTGCTGCGCTTGGGTGATTGGCGCTTGGTCTTTGTCTGACCCAACCACAACCCGAATAATCTCAAGATTAAATTCCTTGGCAAACTCAAAATCTCGCAGATCATGGGCCGGCACTCCCACCACCGCCCCAGTGCCAAACCCGGCCAAAACAAAATCGGAAACCCAGATCGGCATTTTTTTGCCATTGAGCTCATTGATCGCATAAAGTCCCGTAAAAGCGCCGGTTTTTTTGCGGCCTTCATTCACTCGCTCTTGATCGGTTTTGGCAAGGGATTTTTGGTAGTAGTGCGCAACCTTAGTTTTTACTTCCCCACCGACTTTGATTTCGCCACTGAGAATTTGCCCAACCAACTGGTGCTCGGGGGCCACCACCACAAAAGTGGCGCCAAAATTGGTATCTGGACGAGTGGTAAAGCAGGTAACGGTTTCCTTGGTTCCTTCAACATGGTAAGTGATATTGATCCCCTCTTTTTTGCCAATCCAGTTCTTCTGCATCTCCAAAATTCCTTTGGGCCAGTTAAGATCTTTCAGGCCAGAGAGCAAACTATCGGCATACTGAGTAATTTTGAAAATCCACTGAGGAAGATTTTTGCGGGTAATGGGTTTGCCGCAGCGCTCGTGTGTGCCATCGGGCAAAACCTCCTCCTCCGCTAGGCCGGTTTTGCAGCTTTCACAGTAATAAACCGGCATGTCTTTTTTGTAAAGCAGGCCCAGTTTGAAGAACTCAATAAACAGCCATTGAGTGAATCGGTAGTACTCCGGATCGGCGGTGGAGAGCTCGCGACTCCAGTCGTAAGACAGGCCCAAGCTTTGCATTTGCCGTTTGAAATTCTCAATATTTTTCGGGACCATGTCGAGCGGGTTTTTTTGCACTTTAATGGCAGCGTTCTCCGCCGGCAAACCAAAGGCATCCCAACCCATGGGATGTAAAACTGCACGCCCCTGCATGCGGAAGTAGCGGGCAAGAACATCTGTGCCGGTATAAATACGGACGTGGCCCACATGCAAACCTTCGCCGGAGGGATAGGGAAACATCGACAAACAGTAGCGCTTATTCTGAGAGTCCGCCACCTCTGGGGTTTTGTAGGTTTGTTCAGTCTCCCAATATTCCCGCCATTTAGCTTCAAATTCCTCAGGCTGATAGCCCTTAACACTGTTTGACATAAAGGGATTATATACGAGAAGTCAATTTTTTTCCCTAAAAAAGGAAACAAAGAGATTGCGGCTAGCTCCCCTAACATTGAGAGGCTGCCGGTGCAGCTTGGCAACGGAGCAAGCCGCCTCTTCCTGGTTGCTCATTGTTACAAAACCGTAGCCCTTGGACTGGCCACGACGATCTTTGAGAATCTCAATCTTGGCGACTAACCCACACTTAGCAAAAAGAGGTTTGAGATCACTCACGCTCGCAGGGTAAGGGAGATTGCCTACAAAAAGCCGGTTATTCATATTTATGACGAGACTTTAGAAATAATAATAGCATACCCGCGGCTAAAAACAAGCCCAGCACAATTCTGGTAAGTTTAATTGGTAACGCCCAATATTCGCTCGTAGCAAAGATCTTTTGGTTTTGGCCGGCAAAGCCAATGTCCGCTGAGAGCTGGTATTTGCCAAAATAAAAACCGTTAAAAACGGCGCTCACCGCAGTTTGGCAACGCTCGCATTGGGGCGGCTCGGCGGTAGTGAGCAGGCGTTGGGAGTTGCGCAGAACGTTCTGGGGGAGGAGCTTTTTGCTCTGCCTAATGCCATAGGGCCCGCGCAGGCTGACTTTGGCCTCCGGCGCCACAAAGTAATTGCCGGTATTGGCGAGCTTCAAAATTACTGGCACCTGGTCGGTTGGTTCAATAACAAGGAAGGTTTTGCCAAAAAAATGAAACTTGTAACGGGGAATGATTTGAAACTGCGCCACTTTAACCGTGGTTGAAGTAAAACCATCGTTCGTAATACTAATGAGAAGGTTCGCCCCCAAAATGGCACTTCCCCGCCCCGCGGAAACCTGGGTTGAGGGAGGCTCAGAGATCATTAATAAGGTGTAGTAGTAATCGCCAGGGGGAGCATTCTCAATCGTGCGCACCTTCAAAATCGCCTGAACGGTGGACTTGCCCTTGAGAAAAAACCGCTCTTCGAGGCCAATATCGCTGTTCTCCAGAGAAAAGCGCACTGGCCCCTCCGCCTCGGGGAGAAAATCCAGATTCCCCTGGTCGCCACTACTGCGAAAGGAGATTACCTTAAAGTAAAACACTCCCGGATCCCCCAGATTCTCAAAATTGAAGGCCTTAATCAAACTAAGATTGGGTTTCATAATAATCTCCACCTGAGGGGGAATGACACTGAGGGAGATCTCCTGAGCTGCGGCTGCCCCTGGCCAACAGGCACCTGCTAGAGTAAGGGCGATTAGAATTAAGAGAATTTGTTTGCGCATTTTAATATTTGGGAACAGCAATAAATCTTAAAATTGTTTGGTAAGTTCCCGCCGCTTGGGCGCCATCGATATTGATTTTGGCCTTGATCAACGACTGGCGGGCCAGGGCAAGAGTATTGGAACTCATAAAAGTCACCGGTGAGGTGGAAAACGGGCGGTAATGGTTGGTTCCGAGAAAATCGGGGGCCACATCGTGGCCGGTAACGTTGTAGCCAAAACCATAGTCGGAATCGTCATCCCAAAGCTCCGCTTGCGTAGAGGTACAGGCAGGGTCATTATTACACAAAGTGTCGTTAATCCAGGCTCCTCCATCGAATGTTTGTAGCTTATGATCCTCATAAACCTTCACTTCATATCCCTGCCCGCGGTGGGAAATTAGTGCGGTCAGTGAACGAGTGGTGGGAGTATTGGGAAGGAGGGTGTCAAAGTCCAGGGTTGTATCGGAGAGAGTGAAAGTAAAAGGGTAAAGTTTGTGAATATACTGAAAGCCCGCCCGCACAATATAGCCATTCTCCTCCCAGCGCTTGGCGGCGGTTTGCCCAAGAGAGATATCGAGCGTATAGTTGGAAGAACTGGTGGTTGTGCCGCCACTATTGAGATTGGTAAAGAGAAACTCATAGTTGGTTGAACCCATCCGATCCGCCCTAACTGTTGCCACCATAATAAAGAGCAATAGAAGCAACAGCGAGTAGTTAATTAATTTTTTCAACATAGGTACGAAACCCCTCGACGACTTTGTGGAGCTCTTTGGTTTTATCTTTGAGGTACTCCAAATCGTGGTCGCCTAAAAAATTATTCAGATGTTCCTCCACGTCCTCTAAATGACTGTGAAGCACTGTGGTGAGAAACATCAACGTCTGTTCTTTTTCGAAGCTTTGGGTAGCTACGCTCTTGGCTTTAGATTTTTCGAGTGACTTTAACTGCAGTTTTTGCCGGTAGTACTTGCGTTGCAAGTCGCCCAAGTACTTCGCAAACGGGGCAATAAACGGCAGCGAAAAAACCGGTAACAACTCCCTAAGGCCAGAGTTGGTATCGGCAATGCCAATAAACATAATTACCATAACAATTGTTAGAACCAAACTGCTCACCGGCTCCAAGATTAGGGCAATCGCAAACAACAAAAAATAGAGTAAAAAGAAAAAGGGAGAGTTTATCCCTCCGGTTGAAAAAACCGTGGAGGTAATGATAAACACAAAAATGAGCACCTCGACAAACACAAACTTCTCTTTTGCAGGCGTGAACCGTTTGAAAAAGAAATAGAAAATAAACAACGCCGCAACCAACTGCAAATCGTATTGAGCCAAGGGGGAAACAGAAAAAAGCACCGCCAAAATAAAGCTTAAAACCACCGCAAAAATCTCAATTCCAAGCGAATTTTTAAACATACAATCATTATATACAAACTTTTTGGGCAAAGTATTTGTGGCCTAGAAACGCTTGTGCTTTTTTCGCTCACCTGGTTTATTTTTAATATGCCACTCTTAAAGCTCCCAAAACCAGTAATTTTGCTTGCTGGCCTATTGTGTTTGAGCAGTTGTTTGAGCCTCGTCTCTTTAGTGCAACTGCAGAAGCTTAGCGGGGGGCTAGAGCCCGAGGTAAAGCCGGCCGAGGTTTCCCAATCGCCGCTGTTTTCGGAGAAAATTGTCGTTGATATTCAGGGAGCAGTGACGCGCCCAGGAGTGTACGAAATACCGGAGGAAAGCCGGCTGCTCGCCGCCTTAAACAGCGCCGAAGGATTAGCCGAACACGCCGACCGCTACCAAATAGCCAAAAGTTTTAACCTCGCCAAACCCCTCGTTGACGGGGAAAAGATCTACATTCCCAGTATAGGTGAGGAAAGCGGCAACGCCCAAACGAACTCCCTAATTAGCATCAACTCCGCCGGAGAAACCGAACTGGAACTCCTCCCCGGAGTAGGGCCGGTGACGGCGGCCAAAATTATTGAGCGGCGCCCCTACAGTTCACTTGAAGATTTGGTTAGCCGCAAGGCGCTGGGGGAAAAAACCCTCGAAAAAATCATTAACCTAATTACCCTCTGAAATGCTCGAGTGGCTGAGCCTGCCCTTTGGCCAATTTCTCCCCCAAAACCTTTCGGCCCTGGGCTTGGCAATGGTTTGGGGGCAAAAAGCGAATCTCAGTTCTTTACAGTACCAAATGTTCCGTTCAACCGGATTGGTACACCTGCTGGTGCTTTCGGGGCAAAATATTACCCTTCTGGTTGGCTTCCTAAACATTCTTGCCCGCCGCGCCGGGCGCAGGCTACAAACTCTGATCACTCTGGCAGTCGCTTTGTTCTATTTGGTAGTCTTTGGCAACGAGCCCCCTATTATTCGCGCCTCGCTAATGGCAATGCTCTCGGCAATGGCCTTTTCCTTGCAGTCACCCACTCTGCCGTTATTCCTACTTGGCCTCACTAGCCTCCTAATGCTCGCCTGGCAGCCAAGCTGGATACACTCGCTTTCGTTTCAGCTGTCCTTTGGGGCAACGCTGGGAATTTTGGTTTTTTACCCTTTCTTGGTTAGCCGTTTCAAACCGCAACGCTTTTGGCAAGACCCCATCTTTCTCTCGCTTTCGGCGCAGATTTTTACCACTCCCCTACTGCTCCTCAACTTCCGTGAGCTGCCCCTGTTGACACTCCCAATTAATGTACTTGCGGCTGCCCTGGTTGAGCCAATTATGGTGCTCGGGGTTTCCTTGAGCCTTTTTGGAAATCTTTTTCCGCCCTTGGCCCCGCTTCTTTCTTTGGGATTATTTGGATTTTTAAGTTTGCTGGAGGGGCTGGTTTCTATTGTTTATCCCTTAAGCTTAAAGCTCACTTTGCGAATATGAAGCAGTTTTGGTTGATTTTGGGAATTAGTCTCCTTTCATTAATATATATCTGTTTACAAAACCAGGAGCGCCGCCTCCCGAGAGTGGTTTTCTGCGACGTTGGCCAGGGCGACGCAATCTATTTCCGCCTCCCCGAAGGCCTAGATGTACTCATTGACGCAGGCGCTTACTCCGAGGTGCTCCGCTGCCTAAACCGCGAGCTGCCCTACTTTGACCGCACTCTGGAGCTTGCCTTCATTACCCATCCGGAAAAGGACCACTACGGTGGGTTCTTGGCCATTTTGGAAAACTTTCGGGTAAAACAACTCTTTTTGCCCCTTTCCCTAAAAGAATTGCGCCTGCCCGAATCGAACCAGTGGGTTACTTTGCTTGAAGTTCTTGAGCGAAAAAGGATTCCTGTGGAATTTCTGCAGAGGGGACAAAACATTCAGCTCGAAAAAAGCACTTTTACGGTTTTGGCGCCCAGTAAAAGCACGGTTAACTTAAGCCAGAAGACTCCGGCCCAAGAGCTCAACTTAAACAACCTCGGGTTAGGGCTGTTGGCGAGCGTCCAAAACACACAGCTGTTGCTTTTAGCCGACCTCGACGCTCCCTTAGCCGAAGAGGCCCTAACAGGCTTTAAAGCCAAAATCGATATCCTTAAACTGAACCATCATGGCTCAAAATACGGCCTAAGCGAGAAAATGCTTACTCTGGCAGAACCAAGGCTGGCGGTGCTAAGCGTGGGAGAGAAGAACTTCTACGGGCACCCGCACGAGGAGACTTTGGCCCTACTCCTAAGCCACAAAATTCCCCTACGGCGGACTGATAAGGAAGAGGAGGTAGAAATCCTGCTCCATTAACCTTCCGCATATCGGATATGTGTTAGAGCGACAGGGCAATGCGAAATTTCAGCGGTAATTTAGGGAATGAGGATTTTGCGCATTTCCTGGAAGATATCCCAGGCTTCGTAACCAATCCAGTTTTCGCCCACCAACTCTCGGGGAAGCCCCGGATCGACTTTGAGAAGTTCAATGTAGTGGTCGACAATCAGTTTCATTTTCGCCTCTTTGCTCAGAGTGCTGTCGGACAGGCCTTCGTGCCATTTTTTGAAGACCCCGCGGTAGCTTTGTTCAAGACCAGCAATTCCCCAAACCTTCTCTAAAAGCACCTTCACCTCCCCAACAACCGGACGCCCCTCAAAGGCCTGCACATACTCCTGCCAAGGAGTATTTTTTATTAACCGTTCAAGATCAGCGGTAATTGGATGCGGAGTGAGCCAAAAAGAGCGGTGCCAAGGGCCTAGGCCCCAACCACTAATTTCACGCCGCAAGCTATCGCGTAGTTGGCGTTTTTTTTCGGGAATCTCGTAGGAGATGATCCGGTAGAGACTGTCCCATTCAAAAACCGTGAAGCGCACTAGAGGGAAGAATAGTGCCAGTTCCTTAATGCCTGTTTCGGTAATTTGGTAGAGCCCTTCGGAGTGCTTAACAATCACCCCGTCGGTGAGCATTAGCCTGATTGTGCCACGGGAGCGGGGAGATTCGAGCGGAAGGGAGAAAATTTGCTGCAGATTTTTGGAAGAAAGCAAATGCGGTTTATCTTTGTCTAACAGGAAGAGGGTAAGTAAAATTCGTGTCCGCCGTTCTTTGATTGAGGCTACCATTGGGGATAAAATAACAAACGTGAAATATTTTGTCAAGATCTGTTAGAAAAATCCTATTGACAATAAAATCGAAGAGCATTAAATTTAGTGTATGAAGAAAACAATTAGCTCGCTTCTTATTGGTGCCCTTTTGGCCCAGGCCTTTTTTTCCTTAGCTTTGTTTAGACCGATGGAAATTGACCAAGCGGTAATTACCGCTGCGACGGCGACTCTCTCTAATCCCCGCCGTTCTTATATGTCGACAGTTAACGGAGCACATGTGGCTGGAGCAGGAATTATTGCGATTAATGCCGACGTTAACCCTGAAAGTACTGTTCAGGGGCTGTTTCCCGGCGACACGGTGATGGTTGGGCCAAACGGCAGCGAGACAGTTTCCTCCATTCCCACTTATAACGGAACCAATTTTGTAATCAGCGGCGGACTAAATGTGGGCGCCTCCGACAACGACCTAGTGATTGCTACTCAATCGGGGACTCTTTCGGTAACTTTCACCATTGGCTCGGCAATTTCCGCCAATGGTTATGTCGAACTCACGATCCCCGACCCAAGCGCCACCCAAAGTGACGGACGCCCGAACTACGACGCCACTCTGGCTAACGCTGGCTTTGATTCTAACGGAATTACTGTTGCTAACACTACAACTAGCGGCGGTAACGGCTGTACTTGGAGTGGTGCGGAAACTTTCACCGCCGGCACAGGCAACGGCCATGTATACAGCTTTGTAACCACTACTCAGTGTAACAGCGGCACAATCACAATGGTTGTGGGCGACGGAACAAAAGGATTGGTTAACCCGGGGAGAATTGGCGCAGTTGGAACAGCCGATGTTTACCAGCTGAATATTAAAACCAAAACCAGCGCGGGAGTGGAGATTGAAACCCGCGACGTTTCGGTAGCAATCGTTGAGGGAGTATTGGTTTCGGCAAACGTTGACGAAACCCTCTCCTTTACGGTTGCCGGGCGTACTGGGGCTGCCTGCGGCGCCACTTCCACTCTCACTACCAGTGCAAGCACTGTGCCGTGGGGAGTGCTTTCGACGACCTATGCCAGCGGCACTCATAACGCCTCACAGGAACTAACTCTTTCAACAAACTCCACTAGTGGATACGAAGTTTACGCCCAAGAGACAGATCAGATGGGATTAAATGGTAATGTTTGTACCGGGGCTACCCCCTCTTCCGGCCAGTACACCTTTAGTGCCGGAACTTGTATTCGCGATGTTGGAGTCGGTTCGATTTCCCACATTGTCGCTGCCGACTGGGGCGCGACTCCGGGAGTTAACTACGGCTTGGGTTACTCTCTTGAGGAACAAGATGCCGGCATTGCCGAGTTTGAATATAATGACTCTGGCAGTTGGCTCGCGAAGCAATTTGCCGACCAAGAGTCTACTGAGGACGAAACCGCCGACGGGGCGGAAATTATGTCGCGCGCCACCGGCCCGGTTAGCGCGGACAATCTGTATGTTTGTTACCGAATTAACATTCCTACCGATCAACCTTCCGGCTATTATTATAACGTCGTGAAGTACACGGCTGTACCCATCTTTTAATGAAAAACTCTAAAATCTTTAGCTTAATCGCCCTCTTGTTGCTACTTGTGGGACTGATTTTCCCAGTTAAGGCCAGTGCCCAAGAGAAAATTCAAATCATTGTGGGCCCAGTGCGACAGGAACTTTTTTTGGATCCGGGAGAAACAGATAATGTGGAAGTGCGTTTCTACAACCAAACCGAACAACCGATTAACGGAATTATTAATGTGGTCGATTTTGTAGTTAGTAGTAGTGACGGCGGGCCAAAACTGATTGACGATCCTGCGGGGGCTTCACCAAAATATTCCGGTGCAAAATGGGTTTCGATTCCCTACAACCAAGTAACGATTGCCCCAACTAACCGCGTTTCTGTTCCTGTGCAAATAGCGATTCCCCAAAATGCCGCTCCAGGCGGACGCTATGTGGCAATTTACTTTCAACCAACCGGCGCGAGTAAAACCAGCACCTCCGGAACCGGAGTGTCCTCTCGTGTGGCTTCGTTGCTTTATATCAGAATTAACGGTGAGATTACTGAAAACGCAATCATCACTCGCTTTTTTGCCCCGAGCTTCTTTGAATATGGGCCAGTAACTGTGAGTACCGAGATTCTCAATCGCGGCGACTATCACATTCGCCCCAAAGCCGTGGTTGCCCTCACCAACGCCTTTGGCGGATTAGTTGACCAAACAATGTTGCGTGAAGAAAACATTTTCCCCGAGACCTCAAGAATTCTCAACACCGAAGTTGGGCCTAAATGGCTTTTTGGCAGATATAAACTTTCGTTAATGGGTTCCTACGGCGCCTCGGGCAAAGCAATTGAGGCGGTCGCCTATGTTTGGGTAATGCCTTGGAGAGTAATTGCGATTGTGACCTTAACCGTTATTTTAGCGATTATCCTGATCAAGAAACTACTTTCCGGTTCACGAGAAGCGGTTGAACACCTGGAATCAAAACTGGAAAAGGAAGAGGCCGAGATTGAAGAGCTCAAGAAAATGCTCCGCAAAAAGAACGATTAAGCTAGAATGAAGGTATGGCCAAATGGAATTTCTCCCTTATTGTTGGATTTTTAATTCTCAGTTTACTGGCAAACCGGATTATCTTTAACCCCCCCACCCCTAGCCGCCCCAGAGTGCTCGCCGAAGAGGATGTACTTAACTGGGCAACCATTGCCACCCCTACCCCTACGCCTACGCCCACAAGTGGCCCTTCCGCTACCCCTACCCCAACTCTCGCTCCCGGGCAACCCACACCCACACCCACACCCACGCGGGCGCTCACGCCAATGACAGCCAGTACTCCTACGCCTACGCCAACCCCAAGGAGCGGCCCTTCGCCAACAAGTAGCCCAATAGCGCCCAAACCCACCCCCACTCCCCCGCCTGAGGAGTATTTCAGTTACTCTCTTTTTGGTTATACTTCAAGCTACGCCAACGTGCGACTTGAGGGAATAAAGCTTTTGGAAGGAACCAAAGCGAACCAA
>Ga0172369_10005228_pt1 | contig 16058 bp, 7 predicted proteins | sample LakKiv25m_FD_114539 | JGI IMG/M metagenome (GOLD analysis project Ga0172369, IMG submission 114539) | Freshwater microbial communities from Kabuno Bay, South-Kivu, Congo - kab_022012_11.25m | ecosystem: Environmental > Aquatic > Freshwater > Lake | place: Democratic Republic of the Congo...
CCGTTAGCAGTAATTTTAGACAGACCGTGAAAGTTATAAATATCATACTGACAATTTTGTTTTTTACCAATGCTTTTGGACAAGAAATTCCCAAAAAGGATGGCTGTATTGAAATCAAAAAAGTGAACCATTATTTTCTTCATAACAAAAGTGGCGACCAAACAAAAAGGACAACTAACAAATCAAATAGACCCTATTTGATTTCATATCTTGACACGTTAGGAAATCTGATTGAAAAAGTGGGATATGGTAAGCATCACAATACAGACCTAAGAATTCTTGACTTTGTAGAACAGAATAAATTTGAAAACGGAAAACTGATTAGTACTGTAAAATACAACACAGACTATGACAAAAATATCAATGCAGACTATAAAACAATATATTTTTACAACAATTCCAACCAACTGATTAAAGAAAAGGAATTGTATTTTAAAACGGACAGCTTGTTTATGGAATTTAACTTCGAATATGACTCAAATGGTAACAAGACAAAAACCATTTTTAATCCAACTTACTACTATCAAAGAGTTTTTGACAATCAATCCCAAATCCAATCGTTAAAGCAAATCTATGACAACAAGCTACGTTGGGAATGGACTTATACATACACAGACACTACGAGAATTGGAGAGTTTAAAACTTTCTACAATGACGGTAAAGACTACACTAAGAAAGAAGTGAGAACTTATAGAAATAAAAAGCTAATAGAAGTTGAAGAAAAATATACTAGCCAAGAAGGACTTTCAAGTAAAACAGTTTTACATTATGACAAATTGGGGTTAATAGTAAGGATAGATTATTTTCAAGCATTTTCAAATAATCGTACATATAAATTACAGGCTTTTACTGAAATAAAAACCAAATTTTGCAGACAGCTCACACAAGAACTAATTGAAAAAATTAACGACACAATTTATGACGAATAGAAAAACTACTGCTAACAGCCGTTTGCCGCAATGGGGGCTGACGTGGTTAAATCAAGTGCAGTGCATCTATCAACATTTGTGCTTGGTTGACAGTGAAGTGCTCCGAAATCCCCCACTGCGGCAAGCGGCAAAACGTTACAAGCAAGCCGAAAAAAAAGACACAGACACAATGACAATGAAATTTTTGCTGCATAAAGACAAAGAAGAAAATGGAAAACCCAGCCCACAAAAGCAAGAGTGTGGCTGCCCTTCCCTGCAACCGTCCCTTCGCAGCCACACACATGCTTTTTTACCGACCCACTTATTGACAAATTGTTTTTCTAAAATCCATAATAAAGCTAAGTTTTTAATCTAAATTAGATGATGAGTAAGATTATACAGAAATATAACTGGGTTATTACACTAATATTAGCAGTATTTAGCAATAATAACGTATTCCCTCAGCACATTCAACCAATAGATTCGTTAGGTGAGGTTTGGGTAGTTACAATTGATAAATCAGGTTCTATGTTGAATGGCACTAATCCGCATACTATGGCGTTAAATGTTTATAATCGCTTGAACGACAATAAATATCTTGACAGTATAAATTTTAACAAAGACAAATTCTTGTTTTTTTATTCTGGTTATTCTTGGAATATTGAGAAAGGTCTTGGAAATGAAATATCAAAAGCACCTCGTTTCGACATTTCTTTTATTCACAATACAGACGGGAAACTCCATTCAATTACAGATAAGAAATCATTATTAGATATAATTAAGAGTCAGATTTCAGAAAACAACTACGATCATAAATTGTCTTTCGTTTCTCAAATCAGAGTGTTTTCTATTATAAAAGCAGTTGAATTTCTTAAATCACAAAATGAAACAACAAATTTTCGTGAAATAAAAGTAATAAACATTACAGACGATGCAGATATTAACGACCAATGGCTAACTGATTATAAAAACCTTAAAAAATGGGCACCAAATAAAGTTAGCGAAATAGGAAATATAACCTCAAAATACATTTACAATATCCTGAACGGACGTGGCTATGGAATTCTAGAAGAGGTTTTTGCTGATGAAGAGATAACTCCTCATATTTGGATTTACAGTTATACCACCAAACAATCCTTATCTGAAAAAGCAGAAGATTACAATTATTTCCAAATTTCGGCATTAAATGGTGAGACAATTTCGATTAGCTCATTGACAAATAATTATAAAAACGATAAAATATTGTTTTTTGTTTTAGACAGCATATTAATCAATGGAAACAAACATATTATAAATCAAAGATTTGACAGTATACTAAACCTTAATTTAACTTACGAAAATAAATTTTCTAAAAATCAAATTAAGCTTTATGGCAATTTTCAAGTGCTATATACAGACAGTATTTGGGGTGCGCATTACAAAAAATATTATTTTACTATATCTGAAAATTTACCGACAGAATATCGAATCGCAACTATTGATAAAATCAAAATTATTAGCTCAGTATTGTTGCTTATTTTTCTATTTTATTGGCTTTTTATTTTACCTAACAAAAAATTGTTTATCATATACAGCAATCAAGGCAAGAAATATGTTATTAAGAGAGGATTTAAACACCACTGGGGAAAAGGGATAATATCAATTTTGAGTTGCGTTTTGCATGGCGATAATCTCTCTGTAATATGCAAAAAACATCGAAATATAAAAACAAAGCCATTCATTAGTATTTCGGATTTAAACAACAGCTTTCTTATCTGTGGTAACTATAAATTGTTTTCTGATAATACAATTAAAGAAAATAAGATTACCTTCAACTCTACCCATACTGATATAGAAGACTTTTATAAAACACGCTCAAAGAATTATCCAAATTTATTGAAGAAGGTTTATAGTAAAACAGTGATTTCCATTATCAGAAGAATCCTCTGCAATTCTGACAATAAATGGATTAGGAAAATAGGAAATTTATTGGTAAAAATAAGTAATCATTTTAACACTAAATATTACTATGCAATTCCTAAATCAACAAATAGAAATATTTCGTTTCGCCACCATACACTGATACATACCAGGTTTATTATCGAATTCAGGACTTATCATTCGGAAGTAATCAATGATATTAGCAAACAATTCAATATTTATTGTTTAACCAAGTATTACGAGGAAATCCCAAATGAAAAATATAGTGCTTTAATCTGCTGTGGCATTACAAAGGATTACATATATTGGAACGTCCTCTTGCCTGAGTTTGATAAGGAAGATACAGTAAGTTTGCGTTATGCACATAACACTTTCCAGTTCAAGCAAAGCAAGAATAATGAAAGTGAGCAACAAATAGCCTATAATTTGAAAATTCTACAAAAAGAAGTTCGGAAACACATTAAAAATGGCGGTAAGATAAAACACTATATGACAACTTCTGCAACAAACCTAAATCCTCACTACTTTGAAATAACAGAATGTTCGTTCCCTGGGTTTTTATTTTTAGTTGAAGATACATCAGCGCTGAACTCACAAATGATATATTCACCATTCATTGATAGTCAGAAATCAAAAAAAGATATTTTTTTAAGAAAATTCAAAACTGAAAATTGCCATTTATATCATTCATTTTTACCAATGAAATTGATAAATGGCGACTTTACACTTCGAAAGAAAGTTTCTGATGAATTGATAAAAATAACTGAAAACAGCGATGCTGTTCTCGAAGTTAAAAATAAAACGCAAGTAATTTTTAAGAACATAAAAACAGAAGTTTAGTATGAAGTATTTTTTACCAATCACAATCAACGGACGAAGATTGCACATTTGCAATCTTGAAGAGCAAACAGCTGATTATAAACCCAAGCCGACTTTTAGTTTTATTATTAACAATGGGGGCAATCATCTGCAGGTTTTATCAGTAAATACTAATGATGCAAAACTCATATCGACAGACGGATATGCTAACGATGTTGAATTATCAAACCTATATACAAGTATTGAATTTGTAGAAAACGAAGTTGATAATTTACCGACCTTTTATGTAAATATAGTAAAAGGGAAAGAACACAAATATGAGTTAAACGGTTTAGTTCCTAACGGTTCTTTCACTAATAAGGACAATCATTTCCATATTGATATTGACAAAACTGTTATGACCTCAAAGACTGATTCTTTTGTGGTTGTACTTGGTTACAAAGCTAATGGTAAAGAATATTCTTACGCTTTTAAAATTCATTTATGTGCACAAGATAATCTGCTAGAAGCAGCAATGGACTTCGGCTCAGAAGCCTCTCAAATTTTAATAAAAAGTGATGGTACAAATATGAGGTTGATTAAGGAATTTCACAAGTTTCATGATCAATATAAAAATAAAACCGAATTTTGGCAAGGTAACTTAGACGACAAATTCTATAAATCTATTTTTTTTCTGCACAAAAACCCTGATAAAACAGAGTATGCTGAACCCCCAAATAAAAATAAGAATAAAACACATATTCAAACACTACTACCCAAAGATTTAAATGCAGATGAATTTAAAGATTTGGAGATTCTACCCAATATGAAATTGATTGAGTTGCTCGATCTAAGTAACCAATCTACTTTTGATTTTGAAATAACCTTCAAGGATGGTAGTCCACACGACAACACAAATAGCACTTCTTTTGCTAATAAAAAGACAAGAGAAGGTACCTTGCGGTTAATTTTAAGTAACTTTCTTTATTGTATTCTAGAAAACAAAATAATACAAAACTACAATGGTCGAAAACGTTTTCTTCGACTTGTAATACTTATGCCCAATGTGTATTATCAAAAAAAGGTTTACAGTATTATTAAGGACCTTTACAATGACTTTAATAAAATCATTACAAATCAAAAGTATTCGCAGTACGGGGGAATTGAAATACAAATGATTTCCGAAAGCGATGCCGCATTTGTGGGAACAAAAAAAGACCAATCAGTACAAAGAATTGATGCCAGTAACGGATATTTTTTAGTCATTGATGCGGGTAAAGGAACTACTGATTTTTCAATATTAAAACAGTACCCTAACTTTTCTAAATTTGACAGTGTTTATCGTGCTGGTATTCCTGCAAGTGGACATATACTAACCTATGCTTTTTATGAAGCCATCAGGGATTATCTCAATTCACAAGGAATTACATTGAACGATAAATTATTGGAAGCTTCCAGAGTAACATTACTGAAGTTTATGTTATGTGTTGAAGAATTCAAAATACATTTTGAAACATCTCAAAATAAGGAGATTTCAAAGAAGTTAGAGTTGAGATCATATGACAATTTAGAACAAATAATTGTTTTTTTACAAACTTTAATTGATGATAAAACCCGTATCCCAAATTCAGAAATAAAAGTAGAACAAAAGATTAATGAGTTGGTCGGGAAAATTAAAGAAGCAATTGGATATGGAGTAAAATCATTTTCAGGCTATCAAAAATTTGAACAAGTCTTACTTACAGGACGTGGATTTCTCTTTGAAAAGTTTAAAAGCGCTGTTAAAAAAATGCTTATCAAAGAACAATGGATTGAAAACGATAAACTAATTTTTTCATATTCTTCTGACAGGGCAAAATCTATCTGTTTGACAGGTGCTTTTTCAACCACGAATGAAATAGAAATAAATAAAAATTCAGAACTAATTGGACGCCCAATTATTCAACGTAGAAAAGATGCGAAAGCAAATTGGTTTATAGGAACAGTTGCGGGCAATCGTATACTAATGATAACTATGCTTTCAATAGCATTACTTTTACTTTTTTTAATAATAAAGCACTATTTTTCAGAACTTGGCAGTTCCCTTATAAATGAAATAGATGTCAAACTGTTAACATTAGTTCTGCTTATTCCAATTTTAGTCGGTTTTTTACCAAAGAAAATCTGGCTTTCACGAGTAATAAAAAATCTTTCAAAGAGCGTGAATAATTGCATAGATTATTTAAGGAGTGTATTCAATAAATCGGATGAAAACCTAGATACAGAGTTTTTTTATAACGGACTAAAAACCAACCTACAAAATCCATTAATGAGAGTTGGAGGTAAAGAAGCGACTCCAAATCTTCTAGACTATGAAGAAAAAAGACTATATTTCATTGGAGATGGTTTTGTCTTTCAAACTAAAAATGGAATAATAAAATTTGAAGAAGACTATTTAAATTCTGAATTATCCCCCTTAGTTATGCAAACATTATTTCCTTTTTTCAAAGGAAGCATACCTGAAAAAGAGACAATCACAACTATTGATAAACAAACTGATAGGACAGAAAGTACTGAAGAGAAACTGGAAACGATCACACCTCCAGCAGAGCATGATAGTACAGAAGATAAAGTGAAAGAAATAAAATCAAACGCAGTTAATCCAGAAAAGTAAAATATTTTTATCATGAGTAAAAAGAAAAGTAAATATAGTAAACACAATTCTGCATCAAATGTGGTGCAAGATAATTATGAAATCCAACAAGACTCATATCAATCTTCAAAGAGGAATTTTTCTTTGTCTAAGAATCTTAAAATGATTTTATCAAAGTTACCTTTACTTTCGATTGCATTTTGGGGATTGTCGGTTACAAGTATTGTTGCAATACTTTTAATTGCCCTGTCATTTTTACAAGATTCATTCTCGTCAAATAAAACAAGTCAAAATTTTAGCGATTTCACATCAGCAAAATCAGATTTTGAAAATCGAACAGGTGTACCTAACGATTGGTTTAAAGAGGGTATTAAATTACCTGATACAATACTTTTCGTTTATACAAACAAAGACGATAATGGCAATAAAATGTTTGTTTGCATAACGAATGGCAATAGAAGTGAGTTTTTATTTACTGATATTTCAAATACAGGCAATGCAGGAAAACAAATAATCGAAAATGACACTGCCAAGTTTGATAATTTTGTTAAACAATATTTTACTATTGATAAAGGTGATAATGTTGATTCTTTAGCAAAGAAAATTGAGGCAAAAACTACTTACATCGAAAATCTTAAAATGAATTATCCTTTAAAAATAAAAAGCCAAAGGGATGTTATATTTTCACTGATTTACAATACAATAGTTGGAGACCCTAAAGGTCATATAGCTGTTACTATAGAAAATAAAAAATTAAAAATAATCACTTCGAATGATTTTGTTTGGGACAGGATTGATGCTGATCAATTTGTGAAGTCAATGAACCGGATTGTAAGTCGTGACACTCTTAATGAAAAAGATAAATTCATTTTAGCAACAAGCAATAAATTACTTAACAATAATAACCCTGATATTTTTGATAATAACGAGTACAAATTGCAGCAATATTTAAACAATGACAAAATCATTCAACTGAATTGTAAATTACCAATCAATTTTTTATATTACGATTTCAGAAAAGATGTTTTGCATATCGGAATAAATGAATATAGTATTAACGATGAAAAAACGAAACAATATCTGCCAAGAATAAAATCGTTACCTGAAAAAGTATTTTATCTTGTCGAAAACGATACTTCTTTATATGATTTATCAAATTTCAATTCCACAAATGATAAGATATTATGGGGTAAAATTGATACAAGTAAATTAGCAAACGGTAAATTTACAAGCGATGGTTTTGCAAATGATTATGACTTAATAAAAACGTGTGGTAAACCTTTTCTGCTTTATCTTGCTATTTTCGTTTTATTACTTCAAATATTGTTCTCTGTATATTATTGGGTTTTTAATAACAAAAAACGTAAATCTATAACACAACCATCTAAACCAGAAATATTTATCCAGGAGAAGGAAGAGCTAAATATTGATAAAGAATTATTAACCGAAGAGCAAAAATCAGTCTTTAATAATTTAAAAAAGCAAATAGAAGATTACAGAAATATCATTACCGAAAAAGACAAAGAAAACACTTCACTGAGCAGTAAAATCGCAGAATTAGAAACTCAGATTGAAAATGCTTTAGTTGATTTTCAAGGTTTACCTGCCAAAGGAAAAAATTGTGTTGAATCCATTCTTAAAGCATTCGATAAGGTATTAGGAGGCAATAGTATTAAAGAGTTTGAAACAGTTCTTAAAGATGAAAGAGAAGACAGCATAATTGAATTTAAGAAAAAAGAAAATTTTGACACATTAAAGAAACAAAGTGATTTCTTTGAAAAAATAATAAGATCAAAGAAAGAATCAGAATTACTGAATTTACTTGATGAACTTCGTAGAACCAATGTTAATCTGCCCGAAATAAAATCATTGAAGAAGATTTACAATGATTTAGTAACTGAAAAGAAAGGGCAAAAAGACGAAATAATTATTGCATTTTTAACTCAAATTGATGAGTACGCCAAAGTGGAAAAACTTTTGCCACAATTCGAAAGCTATAAAAAGCAAGCCGAAGAATATCATCAAATAAAACCCACTTATGAATTTACTCAAAAACAAGTTTCTGATTTTTATAATCTTTGTTTAAGGTTGCAGAAAAAAGATACACCTGATTTTTGGGACAGAATGGCATTGTCGGTATGGTCAATTTCGCATATTGCTATTCCTTTATTGAAAATCTGGGAAAAACAAATCTGGTTTACAGAAAAACAGGAGATCATAACATCATATTTGAAATCGGATTTATTACTGATTTATACAACAAAGTATTTTTTGCGTGACATTATTGAAAACAAGACTGTAGTTGATTTTAAAAAAGCTTTAGACACAGACATCCCAAAAAAAATCATAGAATATAACACCCAAGTTTCTTATGATTCATCAGCCAAACTGAATAGTATCGATGCAGATTTGAAAAATCAATTAACTGAAGCATTTGATAAAATCAGAAAATTTGATACAACCCAAGAATTTAATAATAAAATGTGGGATAATTTTGTAAAGGAATTTCTACAAAAGGTTCCGAACATTAAATCGGATGAAGATAAGGCATGGTTCTTTGAGCAGTTATTCAATATCACATATCATACAGCCGATTACCTGGATTTTATAAAAAACAATAGAAATATCATTTATTGTTTTAATTATCAATTCCTACACAATAATTTTGATTTGTCTAAAACCGATCATTACGAATTTCAACTTAATCACATTGATAAATCAACAGCTTATTCCAACCTTGTTTTTAAATGGGCAGATGAGCTTAAAATAAAACAATTGAAAGTTTTAATTGGGAAATACATGATTAAACCTTAAAATATTACAAATATGCAGACACTAAGCTGGTTTATATTTTTTGGAGTTTTATTACTCTTGTTTTTGTTACTAAAAGTAGCTTTTACTAATAATCAGGGATTTCTTAATCAAGCAAATGACAAATTTCGTTGGTATTATTTTGCTTTATTGGCATTACTTGGATTGTGGGCAGTTCCGACTGTTAATCATTATATTTACCCGAAAGACAAAGAAGTATTTTGCAACGCTGACTACCATATTCTGGAACATAAGGGTTTTGTTTTTGATAGTTTACTTTACCTTGTTAGAAGCAACTATCCGAGCAATGATTTTCCAGATGAAGCATTATGGGATAACAAAACTGGCACTATAATTCTAACGCATGATAGTATTATAATTCAAAATTATTATGAGCCTTTTTTTGTTGAAGAAAATGAAGATGGAGAAAGATATTTCAAACTTCAAAACAAAATAGTTAACACCAATGTATCGCAAGGTTTTACGCTTACAAGGGATGGAGAAACACTATATTCACTAGCAATTGTTCCATTTGAAGAAAAAGGAAGAGATAAATGTTATTATATTTCCCAATCAGCGCATAGTCCTGCTGACACAAGTTCCTTTACTCAACAAATCAATATTGGTTATCCAATAACAGATATAATTGCCCATAGTTCAAATTTTAAATTTTCTGATGAATTACGAGAACTTTTTGACGGTGCTGTTTTGGTTCGCGAAAATATACCAATTGATAACAACAATGGTCGCGAAAAGAGAAAAGATAACCAAAGTGCATTGGTACTTATGCCAAATAGTACTTTCTTGACCAATGATGAAATACAAATTAACGGAATTTATGTAAGTCATTTTAACCCTGATTCTCGTTTTGTTATTCCAATTCAGAAAGAAAAATTATTTTATTCGGGTATCGGTCGTACTAAAACAGATATTATAAGGATTAAGCCTGAAGAAAATAACAAGGTCAGTTTACGCTATGTTCTTCCAAAAATGCAAAAGCTACGCAAACAAGACGGTCGGCTTTTTATAACATCATCTATTGATGAAGCTGTAAGTGCCAAAATTGACGGTGGATATCTTTACAATATATTTGAAAGCGAAAGGAATTTTAACCACATCAATGCTCGAATTCGTTATTTTGTTGGTTCTTCGCGGGATTCCTTATTTGTTGAAACAATGGATTTATATGCAGAGAATCCAACAGTGAAGAATATCATAACTGCTGACAATGAGTTTTTTTTACAAACACGTGGAAAAGTCAATCACGATGTTCAGTGGATTTTTAATTTAAAGAATTTGCGGGAAACAAACGATTTACAATGGGGGAATATACTTTGGTTTATCGTAATATTTATTTTTTTAGTCGGATTGAGGCTCTTTATTGACAATGCTGTAAATACAAAATCACTTTCAATATTGGAACTGTCAGTATATGTCGTTGTATTTTGTTTTTCAATAGTGCGACTTATTTTGGGTTGGCGCATGTGTACTTTTGTACCTATAGAAGATATCGATCCAACTGTTTTTGCTAAAATGCGAGATGGTATTTCAGTTTATTGGACAACCTGTTTTTCGTTAGCGTTACCACTTTTATTCCAAGGCGTTTCGTTCATCAAAAGATCACCTGATATTTTAGAAAAAATCAAAGAAAAACTATTAAATATTTCTCACATATGGTTTTTCATTCTATTTGTCGGAATACTGGGAAGCTGTTATTTAGGTAGTAAAATTGACTTTCTAAACCGATTTTTGAACATTCCAACTCCCATAATAATATTTCTCCTATTTAATATGTGGCTATTGATTAAGCGAGAAAATGACGAAGGATACTCATTTAAGCGAATACTGCCACAAGTTTTGCTATGGATTATCACTTTACTTTATCTATTCATTCAAGATGCAGGATTTTCAATAATCTTTTTAATGTATTCGATTATTCATTTTTTGATAATTTCAAAACTAATTGACAAACGTAAGAATGGATTCAAACCGAAAGAGTTTTTCAAAAACAAGGTTGTCGCAATTTCATTTTTTAGCGTTATATTTTTCCTTTTTCTTTTATTTGAAGGCGATTTATTGATTTTTATTTTCAATTATTTTGGTTTTGTTGTAATGGTTTTCAGTTTGGTTTTTGCTGGTTTGCTTTTTTATTGGTTTAAAAAAGAATACATTAATAAATGGATTGTATTTATAAGCATAGGCACTTTAGGATTATTGTTTATTTTAAGCTTATTGGATATAACTGAAACATACAATGGAATTTCCAATTTTGCAAATTCAAAAGCCCATATTAAATTCAGAGCAGAAGTACAAAAACTGAAATCAAACGAAGCAATAGATGATTTGATGCTTAAAAGTGATTTCAACTCCGAAGATATTGCCTATATCATGCGTTCTGCACACAATCAATGGTTTATAAATCAATACAATAACGATACGATAACCGATACCAAATATTTTAAATTACAACCACATTTCAACCAAGGAAGTACATTCACAACCCAAACTACCGACTTGGTAATAACTCGCTACGTACTTGCCGAACATGGTGAATGGATATTATTTTGGCTAATGTTAATGTTATTGCTATTGCTTTTAATATATTGTTATGAAGTAAGATTAGAATCTAAAACAAATTTTACAATACTTGGAGTGTTTATTATGTTATTTGTAATTGCATTATTTGTATTCTTATCGGCAACAAATCGTATTGTTTTTTTCGGACAGGACTTTCCATTTTTAAGCATAACAAGTCGTATTGCAGTTCTTTTCCCTATTGGATTATTCACTATTGCTGTGTGGAAAATAATAATTGATAGGAAAAATATTTACTCGGAAAACAGTATAGTACAAGGACGCAAATTATGGATTCCAGTCATTTTAGCATCATTAACGCTTGCCTGTGTTGGGTTTATTTCTCCCCAGGGCAAAAAACAAAAAGAAAGCCAATTTGATGTTTCAAAAATTATAAGTAATATCTCTGAAAAAATTGAACTTCTTGATCGTGAATTCGTTAAATTCCAAAACATTAAAGAAACAAACAGATGGCCAATGGATTCTGTTTGGAATGCTTATACAAATCCTGCAAATGAAGAGTTTTCACATGAATGGAAAGCAGCAGTCAATGATAGCTCCTCATCTAATATATTTTTCAATAGTCTGCTAAGATATTTTGACGAAAAGCAAGCTGAAAAGAATAATCCGGAAGAACTGTTGCATTTACGAAAACGAAACGGATTATATCGTTTGTGTATTAACAAAAAGCATTACTTCATTCCATCTGTCATGCAAGAAGATATTCAATGGACAGGTGAAATACTTGCTGCAAAAACAGACAGATATTTTGGTTTTTCAAAAATTTCGACTACTGATATTAAAGAAAGATTAAATACAATTACTGATTACGAATTAGATGTTTTGCCATCTATTATACACAGTCAAGTATCCAATATTCGTATTTTAAGATTTGATACTTCATGGGTTGCTGACAAAGAGCCTCTATTGCTTATTACTTCCAAACAAAGTAAAGGTCGTAAACAATTTTATCATATTGAAACTGAGTTGATGTCAATCAAAGGCAATTCTACCGATAATCAATTAGCAACTCGCATTAAACAAAATGATTTAGTGCTTTTAAATACTATTGACGAGAAAGGAGTAGAAAAAAATGTGCTTGGTTGGAAATACGGTCAAGACGATGAACATTTCCTCGCAAAAAACTTATGGTTAAATGGCAGAAGACAACTTTTTTACCCACTTGGCAAAGAATCTATGTGGAGTTACAATTTTTCAAACCTTGTAGCTTATACGTATGGAAATATACCAGAATATAGAGATTCTACAATTAGAGTTTCTATTGATTACGATTTACACAAACAATTCTATTCAATAATAAATTCAGAAAATAAAAACAAAATCAAATTAAATGAAGCTACAATCAATCAATTGATTTCATTCAAAGAATCGGGTTACCAAAAGCAAAAATCTACAGATAGCCGCATGCTTTTCCATTATGATGTTGGTCAAAGTCAAATTGTATATGACAAAGTAAATACCGATTTAAAGAAAGGGATAGATAGAGTAAATCTAATATTAAAAAAACTTATACGAACAAAAAGCCCCGAATTGGCAATTATAGAAGCAATTGATGAGGTTGTAGAAAAACGATTTGATTATTCGGCAGTTGTTATTGACGGAAATGGTCGAATTCGTGCATTGTTTGATTATAGTAAGAACAGAAAAATTGATCCCAATAATATAAAATATCTGAATCGCTTTTTGAGCAATTTATACAAAGAAAGTGATAATTCATCAGAACGAGATGTTTTTGGCAACAATGCATTGCAACTTCTTGTTCCAGGTCCCGGGTCATCTTTTAAGCCAATTGCATACACGGCAATTACAAGCCAACAACAACTACCTTGGGAAACTCTTGAAGTATCAACAAGTTTTTTAAATGAGGCCTTACACATTAATATCGATAAAAATGAAACTAACACAAATATTAAGTTTGACTATTATGGTGGTGTAAAATATACAGATGTTAATGAAAAACCATGGTCTATTGATTATAATTCAGCCTTGGCTCACAACAATTATATTATCTTTTCAAATAATCTATATCATTCTGTGATAATAATGATTGGGAATCAACGAACTGGACATTGGAAAGATATCTTGAAACCAGTTGGCAACGATGCTTATTCATTTCCTGTTTTCACCTTAAATGGTAACAGATATTCTTTTGATAAAGATAAATGGTACAAGAACGGAAATATGGAAATTGGACAAGGTATTTTGAATTTAGGTTTGAGGGATAATTTCAATATCTATGAAGAGATGGTGAGTAAAACAAATTTATATTCAAACTTTTTTGGTCAAGAGTCGTATCTGTCAATATTGTTTGGTCAAAAATCAGACTGGCGCAGTTGGGCATATGCTGAAACAGGGTCACAAAATAATACTGATAGAAATTTACCACCTTTTATTCGTAATGGTCTAATTCAAATGTCGTTGGGAGCAAGTCCTCTTGAAGTTTCACCCCTGCAAATGGCTATTATGACAATGAGGCTTGCTTCGCTAAATCGGTCTCCAAACATAACTACACTTTCAGATTACGTAACGCAAGTGCCAAATTATGAATTTTTCCGTATTCCTACTTGGAGTGATAGTTCTGCGTATCTCAATTTCTATAAACAACAAATTTTTTCACAACTTCGCCAAGTTCCAAAAACAGGTACAGCTGCAGGTTTAAGAGAACTTGTTAATAAAAATGAATCCAAAGGTTATTATATCTATGCCAAAACAGGAACATTGAACAAAGACGATGAGGGCAAAGATTCACGTTTGAAGCACTTACTTGTAATTATCAGTAAAACACCATTGGAAAATGTTAGCTCTATTGCAGACCTGAAAAAAGTTAAATATTATGCCCTATATTTATCTTATATCGGAATTGATAAAGATGAATTTGGTTCAACGAGCAGGTTTGGAAAAATAATATCTGCGACAATTGAATCCGAATTATTTCAAAATTACATGAATTCAAAATAATTGAAAAATGAAAAAGGCTTTCAAAATATCTATTTATACAGTGGTAGTAATTTGTATAGGTATATTGCTCCATAAGAGTTGTAAACCCAAAATATCGGGTGAATTACGAGCTAAGTTTGAGAATCAAAATCCAAGCGACAGTGTAATGATAGAATCACGTCAAATCGGCAATATCAGTTTGGATAAATTTATCGATCTTGCTTTACAAGCACATAAATCAGATTTTGATACTACCTGTGTAAAACTAGATGGAGATTCTATTTTATTTGTAGTAAAACAACCAAAAATGTTCTTCGGGGCAGATGCAGGAGAATGGTGGACTAATAAATACAAAAATTCACCAATAAAAATATTTGATAATAATTCATTCAAAGCAAAAATTAACGAAATAAATGGTAAAAAATACATTTATATTCCCTACCACATTTTATCATGTCTAGTCGATTTTATCGGAGAAAACAATTCTTCAAATTCAATACAAGAAACAATACAAAAAGACGAAAATGGTAATGAAATAACTTTCCAAGAAAAAGATTTAGCAAATATTGAAGAAAACGGAACGAAAATACAAACAGGCGGTTGGGTATTTAAAAACGTTTCTGACGTTATTACAAAAAGTGGAGATCATAGTGGCAATAAAGAAAAACAGCTTGAAATTTTATGGAAATATGCTAGCTCACATTGGACTTATATTAATGACCCTGCAGGCACAGTCGATACTTGGCGTAGTGCTTCAGAAACTATTGAAACATATTATTTTACAAGTGAAAAACAATATACTGGTGACTGCGATGATTTTGCCATTCTGATGGCTTCATTCGCTCGTCAAATTGGATTGAATTCCCGATTTGTTTGTGCAATTGGTTCAGAAGGTGGTCATGCTTATGCCGAATATCAAAGAGAAAGTGACGGTAAATGGATTCCAATGGATTGGGTCAAGGATTTTGGAGGCACTCCTTTCTCAGGTAGAAGAGTTAGAATAATAGAAAATTTATAATAATTCAGAAAGTAATGCATAATCCAACTCACTCGTCCCTTCGCTGTCAGGCACATTGGCAAAACACAAAAAGCCAACGCTACAACCAAATTTTGCCAAAGAGCCTTCCAGCCCTTCCCACTCCGACACACGGTCAGAAAAACAATGCAGCAAAAATAAAAAACGGAATATCGGAGGACTATAACGGCCAGCTTGTAACAGGCGGTATATTTTATTGCCGAGACAGTGGGTATTTCAGCGTTTCTGCATTTAATAAACTTCCGTGTAACTTGACAGGACAGTGCTTCGAAATCGGCAACAAAAACATACCGCCAATCCGTTGTATGGAATTTGAGCCCACCGTGAAGACATGAAAATACAGGTACAAGAAATAGTCAACAGCTTAAATAATGGAAGTTCAGAAAAACTGGCGGGCATTGGCGGGAAAAACCGCGTGAAA
>Ga0172369_10005229_pt1 | contig 16058 bp, 12 predicted proteins | sample LakKiv25m_FD_114539 | JGI IMG/M metagenome (GOLD analysis project Ga0172369, IMG submission 114539) | Freshwater microbial communities from Kabuno Bay, South-Kivu, Congo - kab_022012_11.25m | ecosystem: Environmental > Aquatic > Freshwater > Lake | place: Democratic Republic of the Congo...
ATCGTGCTCACGGTGATATCACTGGCCGCCGCCTTTACCACCTGCGCAGCCTCCTGCCAGGCGAGATATTTGAGTCTGACGGATTTCACCGCATCCAGCGGTAGCAACGGCATCGGTCCCACCGCCGGTAATGTGCCGAACGGCTCGCCGGCTCTCGGGATCGGCGGTAGCGAAGATGACAGCGGCCGTGAAGACCGCGCCGCCGGCGCCGGTGCCGACACGGACAGCGGCATCAGTAAATCTTTGAAAGGATTGCGCCCGCCCTGCACTTCGGCCACCAGGCCGGCAGTAATGCGACCCTGGCTTTCCGGCGTTTCCACCCACGCCGCGGAATTGGCGGCCTGCATCTCCTCTGGCGTCGCAATCTGCTGCACCTGCGGCGCGACCGGCGCTTTTGTGGTCGACGGCTTGGCCTGATTGCCTTTCAGGAAGGAGGCCAGGGCGATGATCAGCACCAACCCCAGTCCGCCCAGGGCGATGTATTCACGGGTTTTTTTTGACTTGGTCATGGCGCCACCCCCTTTTCGACTGATCCTCGATTTCCCGCCGCTGCGTCCATATTTTGTGGTTTGGTTGCGGCGTAGCCGCCCTGCACTACTGATCCTTGATTTCCCGCCGCCGCGCTCATATTTCGTTGTTTGGTTGCGGCGCTGCCGCCTTGTGCCGCGGTCACCGGCTGCGCGGACTCCGTGGTGGTGATCGCTGGATTTTTCTCGGGCTGGTAGTGCTCTGGAATGATGATCGCATAGGTTTCCAGGCGCACTGTCAGGCGGTTCGGATCGGTTCGCGATGCTGGCGACAGGGCGATGGTGCGGACATACACCAGCTTCGGGAACGCGCTCAAGGCACTCAGGAGCTTCATCAGGCTGAGGTAGCTCCCGCTGATCTCCAGTGAATATTGCTGCAAGCGATAATTGGACGCCGGCTTCTCCGCTTTCGCGTCGGGTTTGGTCGCCTTCGGTACAGCCGGCTTATTCCCCTCCTCGATCGGCTGCAACGGCGGATGCTCCTTCTGCCAGGCATCGTGGCTGGCTTTGAGCAGCGGATTGTTGATATCCAGCGGCTCGATGGGACGCGGCCTGATGCTGGCGATCTCGTTGCCGGTTTGCTTCGCCGTGCGCTGGAGCTGCTCCAGGTACGTCGGAATATACTCGTAGTTGACCAGATTCGTATCGATGGAGTTCAACTTCATGTCGAGACTCGCCAGCAGCTTCTCCTGATCCGTTTTCCCCGCCAGCGCCTCCGCGATCGCGGTGCACTGCGTGCGCATGGCTTCGTATTTGGCCTGGTCCGCTCGCGACATCGAAGTTAACTTCTGCAGGCCGACCAGACCGATCGCCAGCACGATGATGGCGATGGCGCCAACCGCCAGCAGGAAGATGGCATATTGCGACTGCTTCTTCATTTGAGCTCACCTCCCAGCATCCCGCGCACGGGCACCGTGAAATCGAACTTCACTCGCTGGCCTTCCTGTTGGTTATTCTTGTTGGCGCTGATCTGCGCTAAATCGGCAGGATCCGCCCACAGCGTGCGCTGGCTGAACGCTTCCATAAAGGTTCCCACCGTTCCCTGATCCAGCGCCTGACCGCTGAAGCGCAGTTGCATGCCGTCGCGCCCCCCCGCTGTAGCGATGTTCTCGACGAACGCATCGTGCGGAACCACCCGGCTGATATCCGCCAGGATGATCATCCAGGTTTGCTCGCTGATGCGAACCTGGTCGAGCAGGTTGACGATCGGCCCCTTTTCGCTGATCTCCTGATTGATCGCCTGCAGCTCTGCATATTGCCCCTGCAGCTCGACCAGCCGGTTGGCTTCCGTTTCCCGTAACCGCTTATTGGATTGTCTGTCGAACCAGGCCGTGACATTCAAGCCCAGCATGACCAACAGCAGCAGCATGAGGCCGATGACCGACCAGCGCAGGGTGAGCACCTCGCGCAGCTTGCGCACGCGGCGTTCGGCGATGAGATTGATGTTAATCACGGAAGGCCTCCCTTCCCAGGCCGCCACGGCAGTTGTTGGAGACCATGTAGATGCGAATCAACGTGCCCCTCCCTTCTCACGGCCCAGCATCGGCTCGCGAAGGGCTAACCCGAATGCCGTCGAGAGGAACGACCGCTGGGCACGCAACTCGTCTTCATTGTCGGGAACCCGCACCGTGTTGGCGCCGAACAGGTCGAGTACTTCGGCGTGGATGCTCAATTGATCATTCAAACAGTCGGCCAGCCCGGGCAAGCTGGCGCTGCCGCCGGTGATAATAATGCGCGATACCCCGTCCGCCGTGCTCCCGCCCGGTGCCTGCTGATAATCGTAAAAGGCGAAGGAACGGCGAATCTCGCGCACCAGCTCCTCTAATTGCGAATCCAGCGCTCGGCTTGCCTGTTGCCCGACCGGTGACAGTTGCGAGCGCTCCTCCTCGCTGGAAACAGCCCGCACCTCGCTGAGCTTGATCTCCTCGGCCTGCGTGGTATCCACCCCCAGGGCGCTGGCAATGGCCGCGGTGAAACTGTCGCCGGCCACCGTCACGCTGCGCGACAGCACAAACTGGCCGTTGGACACGATCGAGATATGCGTGTAGGTCCCGCCAATGGACACTAGCGCCACCGTCTCCAACGGATTCTGGTTGGGGAAAGGCAGGTCGAGCGCCGTCCGCATCAGCGCGAAGGGCTCCAGCTCCACGGCGATCGGCTCCAAACCGGCCTGCTCCAGTGCCTCCACCCGGCTGTCCACCAGATCGCGCGGCGTGGCCACCAGCATCACGTCCATCTGCGGCGTGTCATCCACCGTGGTGGTGCCGAGAATCTGGAACGACACCGTACTGTCCTCAACCGGGAACGAAATATGGTTCCGTGCTTCCCAGTTGATCGATTTCCGCAACTGGTGCTCCGGCATCACCGGCAGGCGCACCTGGCGAACGACCACTGTCGGACCGGCCACGGCCGCCACCGCCCACGGACTGGTGATGCCCAGCGTATCGAGCAGCGACCGTAGTGCCTCGGACACCGCAAGCCGATCGTCGACAACGCCCTGCTTAATCGCATCCGCGGGCGTAGGAGTACTCCCGGCGCAATTGACCGTAAATCCATTCCGCGTGGGAGTCAGTTGCATCACTTTGATGGAATGGCTTCCAATGTCGACGCCGAGTGCATGATGACCGCTGGGGAATTTGCTCAAAAAGCCCATAATCGGCAACCCCTCTCCGTATCTGCCCTGCTGGAATCCAAAAGTGGAACCTCTCCAATTCTTCCACACCCCATGAGTGATTTACCAATTGACCGCCGATGTTTTTCACCCCCCTCCCTCTTCCTCTCCCTCTTCCTCATACTCTGACTCTCACTTTGACTCTGACTCTCCCTCTTCATCCCCTTCCTTTTACTCCCATCATCCAACGCATAATCCATCCCATTCGTCCCATCCCCCGCGCCGCTCTACCGGCCCACCGCTTCAATCCTCCCCGGTCCAGCCCCCAGGGGGAACAGCCCATACGCGTCATATTACGGTGAACGGTTGTAGTTTCATGCTCGTGCTCATGCTCGAAAAGCCTCTCTACCCATAGCAAGCCTCACGATAATGATTTCTCGAAAGGCGTGCTGGTTGCGAGCAAGAATGAGGAAGCTTGAGGAAGGTAACCCACCAGGCTCAGAGAAAGCTGGTGACCGGAGAAAAGGCAATCGGAAATCCAAAATCTAAAATGAAAACGGCACGCGCGCCCTTCGCAAAAAGGGCGCGCGTGCCGTTCTCAAGGCATATTCCGGATTAGTTGCTCGCCAGATAATACGTTCCGCTGGCCGTGTTGACGTCCACATGCAGGTTCATGGCGGACATCAGGTAGCGCAGCGGGACCATCGTGCGGTCTTGTAACAAACTGGGAGCCACGGGCAGCAGATACGCCTCAGTGTTCACCTGAGCGTGCCGATCCCCGATTTTCACGTTCATGAAGGTGTTGTTTACCCAGGCGTTCACTTCGCGGGATTTCGGCAGCCAGATCACGATGCCGTCCTTCGCTTCAACGATGCTGCGCATCGGCGCCATGGTGTAATCGTTGCGGATGAAGGGCGCCACCGCCCCGGTCAGCGGCAGCTTATCCATATAGATGCGCGCCTTCGTGCTCGGTACGGTCAGGCTGGCGTTCACCGGTAAGGGCCGTTCCGGGCTCAAATCCGGATTCAGTTTGATAAGCGCGTCCGGCGTGGTGGAAAAGGCCCGTGCGACCTTCTCCAGCGTATCGTCCGTGCGCACCGTGTAGGATTCGCGTACGGTCGCCTGGGCCGTGGGCGGCGGGGGCTGGACCGCGGTGGGGGCGGGGGTGAACGGCGACGGCGCGGGAAGCGGGACGGTGCTCGCGGATGCCATAACGACCGGTGTCGCCGGCAACGGCGCGGTGGAAAGCGCGACAGGCGGCACGGAAGGGATAGCAGTGCTGGCGGAGGCCGTGAGCACCGGCGTCGCTTTGGTCGGCAGCGACGCGTCGGCGGGAAGCGCGGATGCCGCCGTATCGAGCGCCGGGCGGGGTGCCGCGGAGCCGTCCAGCGCCGGGGGCGCCAGGGTCGCGTTGTCGGATGGGGTGATGGGCGCGGCGGTTGTCACGGCGGGAACCGCGGTGTCGGCCGTGAGTGCGGGCGCCGATTTCACCGGCAGCACCCGGTCCGCCGGGGGCAGCGCCGTCGATTGTGACGGGGTGTATTGCATCATCGAGCCGGGCACCAGGGCTACCAGCACGGACGTCTTGTTGGCGGAGGTCGGTGCGGTCGGCGTCTCCGGCACAGCGTAGAGCGTCTGCTCATCGATGGTCGGCCAGCCCTTCTCCGGCAGCAGAGCGGTGAAGGGCACCTGACCCGCTTCGATCTCCTGCCGCGGAGATGCCGGGTCATACGGCAGCAGTAGGGCGGGCACGGACGCCGCCGGCTGCCCGTCCAGGCTCGGACGCGGGAGCTGATACGAGGCCCATGCCAGCACCGGCGCCGTCGGCAGACTGCGGGTGGCCGAATCACTGGCCATCGTCGCCGGGCCGGGCAGCGATTTCGGCGGCAGCAGCGCCAGCGGGTTGCTCGCCGCGACCGGCATCGAATACTGCCGTGGGGCGGAGGAGAGCAGCGCGGTGACCGGCTGCGTCAGACCGGCCAGCCAGTTGGTGACCGGCGCGATCACATTCGAAAACGCCTGGTGCGGGATGGCCGGACCACCCGATGGTTGATAGATATTCGAAACTTCGAAGATGCCCGGCGTCCCCTGCATGGTCGTGGGGAGCTTCGTCTCGAGGGGCGTCAGACCCGAGGGGCGCAGCACTCTGACGATAACCGGCGCGCTCACTCCCTCGTTATCGTACGCATCGAGCGCTCGCGCCTGCAGGGTGTAGGTGCCGATCGCCAGTTGGTCCTTGATGGGGTCCCAGTCGATATTGTAGGGCGCCTGGTTCATCATCATCCGCAATTGCCCGTTGATATACAGCATCACCCATTTGATGTTGGTATCGTCGGTGGCTTCGATGCGGACTTTCGCCGACCCGGTGATCCCCGCGCCGTCTTTGGGGGCTACAATGCGCACCGTGGGCGCCACGTGTTCGACCGGTTGCCCGCCGCCCACCGTCACCGCCTGCACCTGTTGGGTGATGCGTCCGGCGCGATCCGTCAATTTCACCGTCAACTGATGCGCGCCGGGAGTGATGGCCACCTTGCTCATGTCGCACGGCACCTGAAAGCTGCCGGCCGGGATCGGATTCGAAATGCGCGCGCCGGCGAGGAGGGTGCTGTCAAGATAGGCGTCGAAACGCACGATCGGCGTGTCGTCGGAGCTTTGAAAGGCCACGGTGATGGAAAACGGACCCGCGAGCGTCTGGTTCCCGGTGGGCTGTAAAATGCGGAAAGTCGGACCCTCTTCCGCCAGCGCCGGCACTGCGCTCGTCAACCCCCCGAGGCCCAGGATGCATATAATCAGTCCGGCCAGAGTGCGGGTAGACATGGCAATCTCCTTCAGGGGCGTGCTGTCGAGTCGTGGGACGATGCGCTTCGGTCCGGGTCGATTGCTGCAAGCCGGCGCTTCCCCGTTCCCCCACCAACTCCTGCGTACATTAGCATACGCCACCTGTTTCGTCAATTCGCCGCCCAGCGCGAATATCCTTCCAGAACCCCCGAGGATTTCACAGATTAATTCTCCCCGCCCCCGAATATAGCCGTCAAGCCCAGCCCCCCGGGGACTGTCCCCGCCTCTCATGCCCGTCCCCAGAAGACCAGTGCCGCCGCAGGGACTGTCCCCTCTGGCCCTTATCACTCACTCCCACGGCTTCCTCAACCGCGGTGTAATCGCCAGCACCGGCTCCTCGAGCGCGGGCAGCCGCACCCACGCCGGCGCGGACACCAGCACCACCGGCACCCCGAGCAAGCTGGCCACGGCCCGCGTCCCCTCCAGCCCGGCAAGCACATCCTCCGCCGTCGTCTCCGGTCCCAGATGCGAGGCGGCGATGAGCCCGCTCAATTGCAGCCGCGCCGCCCCGGTGATCGCCCGCAGCAGCGCCGCCGCCGCCGCCGGCTCCGCGGTGGTCGGTCGGAAAATGTTGTGCGCCGCCCATAACTCGTAGTGTGACAACTCCGGCGCGAACTGTGCGATCACCACCGCCCCCGCCGGGTCTCCGCCCAGGTCCACGATGGTCCGCCCGCGCGGATGCAGCAGTGCGCTTCGCGTCGCCGGCGGCACCGACGGCGCATCGATCGCCGCCACCCGCGTTTCCGGTGCGATGATCTCCACCCCCAGCCCCTCCAGCGCTGCCCGATGGTCCTGCGCGCGAAAATATGGATTCACGAAATCGAGATCGACCAGCGTCACCCATTCCCCCTCCCGCGCCCACTCCGCCGCCAACCCCATCGCGCACTCCGTCTTCCCGCTCCCAAACGCCCCGGTAATGATCAACGGGGATCTGCTCTCAAACTCCGGCATACCCATCACCTTGCTCTTGCTCTCAACTATTGCTCTTGCTCTTTCAAAAGCCTTCCGCCGGCAAATCCCTGGGAGGGCGAGAGTCCCCGCGAGCCAAAACGGGAAGGCGTATCATATGGGAGGGCGAGAGTCCTCGCGAGCCCCAATCACGCGCCCGCTCCCGCCTTTAACGCCTGCCGAATCCCGGCTTTCGAAAAACCCCTACTCAAAACTCAAAATTCAAAACTCAAAACTTAACCCTTATCCTCAGTCCCCGCGAGCCAAACCGGGAAAGCGTATCATATGGGAGGGCGAGAGTCCCCGCGAGCCCCAATCACGCGCCCGCGCCCGCTTTTAACGCCTGCCGAATCCCGGCTTTCGAAAAACCCCAACTCAAAACTCAAAACTCAAAATTCAAAACTCAAAACTTAACCCTTATCCTCTCCCCGCCCGATCCATCCACTCCAGCGCCGGCGTCCGCTCGATCAGCCGCGTCACCGATGCCCGCTCCGCGTAAATATGCAGCCCGACCAGCAGCACAATAACGATCCCCTGCCCCCACCACGGCAGCAGCACCACCAGCAGCAACCCCGCAAACGCCCCCAGCGGGTTCGCCCCTGTGTCCCCCAGCATCATCATCCCGGCAAAATCGAATGGCGCATATACCAGGCTGGCCAGCAGCATCAGCAAAAACGCCAGCACATAGACGGGAACGATGACGAACAGCTCTGCCCCCCGCCAGCCGCTGTAAGGCAGCACGACATTGCTCACCGTCAGCAGCGCGATAATCGCGGAAACCAGCCAGTAGACCTTCAACGCCCGCCCGGGACGCAGGTCGAACAGGTTGAAGGCGTTTGCCATCAGCGCGATGAGCACGGCGGAGGATAGCATGAAGTAAAGCGGCGCCCCGGGCAGCACGAAAAACGCCATCCCCAGCGCCAGCACCCCGCCCCCCAGCAGCTTCACCCCGCCCGCGGTGAGCTGTCCGTGCCGCAGCGCCCCCAGGTGCCCGCGAAACCCTTTGCGCTGTGTGGTTCCGAAAATGTCGTCGAACAGCCCCAGCAGCAGCCACCCGCACAGGAAAAGCGGCAGCGGCAGCAGGATGCGCGTAAACGCGGCCGGTGAAACCGCGCGAGATAACAGCGCTTCCGCCAGCAGAAACATACTCACTGGCAGCACGAACAGCCCGCCCAGCGCCGGCAGATACCGCCCGCGGTAATTCTTCCGCCGCGCGCCAAACAGCCCGGACAGCTTGGCGGTCAACACCGGCCCGAGCAGCGCTGCCAGTATAAAGCCCGCGAGATAGAGGTGTTTCAGCGGCATGGCGCGGTGGAGAATGGCGAGGATGTGCAGGCTGAAATACCCGAGAAGCAGCACCGATGCCAGCCAGACAAATAGCCGGAGCGGAGGAATGCGCGTGACCAGCCGCTCCCCCGTCCGCCCGAATGCCGCCGATGTCAGCGCGCCAAAAATATGCGCGAACTGCTTGCCGCGGTGCTTGAACCCGGCCAGGTCCCGTCCCGTGGCGGCGTGCGTCATCTCTATCGGCACCTCGACGATGCGCGCCCCCGCGTCGCCAGCGGCCACGTTCATCGCCGTCTCCACGCCATAGCCGTCGGCGATGGGCGCGGCCTCCAGCACCCACCGGCGGCACGCGCGCTGCCCGGAAATCGGCGCCTGCAGCACCCGCCGCGTCAGCAGCCACGTCCCCCACCGCGCCAGCCCCTTCACCAGCCCGAACCCGGCCTTGCCGGCACGCGGGAAGCGGGCGATGGTCAGGTCAGCCTCCCCCGTCAATACCGGCCCCAGCAGTCGGTCCGCCTGCGCCGCGCTCGCCCCCAGGTCGGCGTCCAGCAGCAGGAAAATGTCGCCGTCGTCTCCCGGGCAGGCGGCCAGTCCCGCGCGCAGCGCCGCTCCCTTCCCGCCGTTCTGCGCCAGCCGCAGCACCTCGGCGCCCGCGGCCTCTGCCAGTATGGCCGTCTCATCCGTCGAGCCATCGTCGATGACCAGCACCCGCGTCACCCCCGGCAGCCCCAGCGCCATCGTCACCGTGGCGACAATGCGTTCGGCCTCCTGGTACGCGGGCATCAATACCATAACCATGGCGGGTATATGTGTCATATTATAGTAATTGCAACCATTCAGGGGATAATTTTCATACTCTGACTCTTATTCATACTCTGACTCTCACTCTCCAACTCCCATTCGTCCCAATCTTCCAGTCTTCCAGCCTTCCAGTCTTCCAAATTCCAGTCTTCCAAATTCCAGTCTTCCAACCTTCCCATCCTCCCATTCCTCCCCCAACTCAAAACTCAAAACTCAAAACTCATCTATGCACCAGTTTGTGGAACTGCCGCTCCGCGAAGGTGTCGGTCATCCCCGCCACGTGGTCGCACACCAGGCGGGCGCGCAGCGGGGTGGGGGCGGTGGGGTCGAGATCCGGGACGACCTCCGGGTGGGCCATGAAGTACTGGAACAGCCCGGTGATGACGCGCTGGATGTGCACCCGCGCCTTCGGTGACATCGAGCGCGACAGATACACCCGGTCATACATGAAATCCTTCAGCGTGTTCGTCAGCGCGGTCATGCCCGGGCTCATGCGGATGATGGTCAGGTCACGGCTCGCTTCCACCACGTCGGCCACCATCGCGGTCAGCCGCGCCCCGTGCGTGGTGCCGAGTTGCCGGTTGATATCGGCGGGCAGGTCGTTCACGGTGAAAATACCGTTGCGCAGCGCGTCGTCGATGTCGTGGCTGCTGTAAGCGATGCGGTCGCACAGCGCCACCAGTTGCCCCTCCAGCGTGACGGCGGCGGTCCCGTGCGTCGGCCAGTCCGCGTCGCCTTTGCTGTGGTGCAGAATGCCGTCGCGCACCTCCCACGTCAGGTTCAACCCCCGCCCGTTCCGCTCCAGCAAGTCCACGATGCGCAGGCTCTGCTCCGCGTGGTGAAAATGCACCGTCTCGTCGTAATCGTGGTACACCAGGTCCAGCGCTTCTTCCCCGGTGTGCCCGAACGGGCTATGCCCCAGGTCGTGCCCCAGTGCGATGGCCTCGGTCAAATCCTCGTTCAACCGCAGCACCCGCGCGATGGTCCGCGCCACCTGGCATACCTCCAGGCTGTGTGTCAGGCGTGTGCGGTCGTGGTCGGAGCGGGGCGTCACGAAGACCTGCGTCTTTTTGGCGAGGCGGCGGAAAGATTTACTGTGCAGAATGCGGTCGCGGTCTCGCTGAAAATCGGTGCGGAACGGGCACGGCGCCTCCGCGCGCTGGCGCCCGCGTGTGTGCGCGCACCGCATCGCCTGCGGCGCAAGGAGTTGATCTTCCCACGCTTCCGTGATCTCCCGTGGGCTGCAAATTGCGGTCTCTGCTGGCATGGTCATACGTCCGGGACCCGGGGGACTGTCTGTGACTGTACCCCGAGTCCCGGACGTATTGTACCCATCAGCCCGATATTCCCGCAAGCCTTCCGGGGACTGTCCCCGCATCTCAAGCCCGTCCGTTGAAGACCAGCGCCACCGCAGGGACTGTCCCCTCCGGCCAGCCTCTCGGGGACTGTCCCCGCATCTCAAGCCCGTCCGTTGAAGACCAGCGCCACTGCAGGGACTGTCCCCTCCGCCAAGCCTCTCGGAACTGTCCCCGCATCTCAAGCCCGTCCGTTGAAGACCAGCGCCACTGCAGGGACTGTCCCCTCCGCCAGGCCTTCCGGGGACTGTCCCCGCATCTCAAGCCCGTCCGTTGAAAACCAGCGCCACTGCAGGGACTGTCCCCTCCGGCTAGCCTATCAATACCCGGAATTATCGATGCGCGGCTCCTGGTTCCGTGGCACTTGCTGAACCCCCCACGTATACAGCAGGCCGGCGTATAGCTTGCCGCCGCTGCCTTCGCCGAAGGGCTGGGTCGTCCCCGCCTCGATGGCGAAGTTCTGGGACAACGGACGCCGCAGCGCGAATGACAGCGCCGCCTTGCGATACGTCAGGTTGTGCGACGTCAGCTCCGGCACATAATCGACCACGACTGAGGTGCCGTTGAAGTTGTTGTAGCTCACCCCGGCGGCCGCGGAGTAAAAGTTCTCGTCCGGCAGGTTGCCGCCCGTCTGGCGCGAGAAAAAGCCGGCTAGGTGCGCGCGGAACGTGTAGCCGCTCTGATCGAGGATATCGCTCGTTTTGAACACCGTCTTCGACCCGACAACATACGCATCGAGGACCCGCTTGTCGATAAACCCCGAGGTCTGATACATGCGCGCTCCGACCGCTATCCCGGGACGGTCCGTCGCCAGATTCTCCTGGATCAGCGCCACTTTGAAGCCGCCGCCCAGCACGTCGAAGCCGCCTTCCGCGCGAGAGGTGCTCGATTCCGAGAGCGTCACGAACAACTCCAGGTTGTCGCTCCCGCCATAGAGGAAACGTACCGGATAGATAATCGCGCGGCCGCCATTTTCGGTTTTCACCTCGGCGTAATTCCCCGCGACACTGACAAAGGTATCCTGGAGGGTGTCGGCGGTCGGCACCAGCACCAGGCCGGTATCCCCATAGAGCGTGGGGAAGCTCCAGGAGGCCGCCACTGCGGCGACCACCACCGCGGTAACGAGTAACAACCGCAACAGTACTGTCATCGTCTGCTCCTTACATCGTGTGTGTTGACATGTGCTCCGGGAGATCGCCTGCGCAAACCCCCGCGGTTTTCGGGCAAGGTGCTCGATGGCCCGCGGAACGCGCCGAAGACTCGCACGCCGGCGGCGCACCAACGGCATACCGGAGTCTCTCTCTGTCTATTCGCCGCAAAACCCCGGATGCCTCTTGCCCCCCGCGAGAAAATTCGCCCGCCCTCCCAACAAGTGGAAAAAAGCCCGCCAACCCCTCGCACCCCGAGGAAGCGATCATCATCATATCACAATCCGCCCCCCACGGAAAGCCACCCCCGCCCCATCCGTCCCATTCCTCTCCGCTTAATTCCTTTACGAGGGCATGAAAGGTTATAGTGGCCACCGTTAGGACAGCAAGCAATTCTCGACGACTAATAAGAAGACAAAAGAAGGCATCGATAACAGTAGAATGGAAGTATAACGGTCCCCGAATCCCATAAATCAAGGATCAGACAATCCATCTTCTCACCCCTTCTGAAAGCAATTTCCCCATAAAAATCGGAATATAGGTTTAAATATACTCATTTTTGGGTAGAGTACGCATGCTTGTACACACCACAAGAAACATCTGTTAGCAAACATAATAATAAGCCCTGCCTTGCCCGTAGCGCCGCGAATCGGAAGAAGGTATACCTGAAGCCTTATTTGCGGGAAATGCCCTGCTAACGCCGCAATACACCGCAAAACTCCGCACTCTCCTATTTGTGTCTCTATGGTTTCACTTTTTTAATAGGTTCCAGTTTGCCTGCGCCATGTTTGTCGCCGCGAGCGCCATAGCGAGCGCAACACGGCCGTCGGCGCCGGTGACGCGCGGCCGATGATCGGCATCACGTACCCATTCGACGAAGTCGCGCATCGCCGCGCGCACTGCGGCGGCATACAGTACTTGCTTATCGCCGGCTGTCACGTCGGCCTGCAGCCGGTGCGTCACCTCGCGCTCGCGCCCATTGGCGAGCACCATCTGCGGGGCGGGCAATGGCACGATCTCCGCGGAGGGTAGCAGCACGGCGGCGCGCGTGGCGGCCTCCGCGGACAGCAGCCCGGAGGCGGCCAGGCGCGTGGGGAACCAGTCGTCGATCGTCAGCGACCCCTGCGCGCACTCGATCACTGCTCGCGTGTGCTCGATGGCGGATGGCGTGTCGAAGGCATGATAAAATGAGGCGAATAGGCGCTCTTGATAACGCAGCACGCACAGCCAGCGGTCCGCTTCTCCGCTCGCTCGCCGGCTCATCCCCGCCCAGCACAGCGCCCCCTCGCCGAACAGGACGCCGGCGATATCGAAGAAATGCACGCCGTGCTCCACCAGAATGCCGCCGCTGCGCCGTGGATCCCAGAACCAGTGGTTGGCGGGCAGATCGCCGGCATCATTCTCGAAAGCAAAACGCTGCGGTTCGCCGAGAAGGCCTTCCGAGATCAGTGTGCGTGCCAGCTCATACAATGCGCTGTAGCGCATCACGAAGTTAATGCCCAGCCGCAATCCGCCTCGCTGGGCGGCGTCCAGCATGCGGTCGGCATCAGCGAGCGTCAGCGCCAGCGGTTTTTCGCAGAAAACATGCTTCCCTGCCGCCAGCGCCGCCTGCGCCATCTCCGCGCGGGTATCCGGCGGCGTTGCCAGGTAGACAACATCGACCTCCGGGTGCGCGGCCAGCGCCCGCCAGTCGGTCGTGTGGAACGGAATATTATATGCCTTCGCCAGCGCCGCATACTTCTCCGGATGCCTGCCCGCAATGGCGGTAATCTGCACCTCGGGCAGTTGCCGATACTGCTCCAAAGAAAATAATCCGAATCCGCCCACCCCGATAATCCCCAGCCTGACCGGTGCCATGGCCCACCTCCCACACCAGTATAGGAAAAAGACCGGAAGAATGGAGAACGGATTGCGGATAGATCAGCAACAAAGAATATGTTGCACGTGCAACTTTGACATAACTATTTTTAGGAGATGCCGCTTTCTCATTCTCCTTCTCTTTCTCTCCACCATAAACAAAAGAACGGCGGAAAATTCAGTTCACTTTGCACTATCCTGCCCGTCCTTATCCGTGTGACCGTCCCCCGGCCGGAACCAAAATGTTGCACGTGCAACATTGACATAACTATTTCCGGGAGATGCCGCTTTCTCATTCTCCTTCTCTTTCTCTCCTCCATAAACCAGGAGAACGGCGGAAAATCCAGTTCACGTGCATTACCCTATTCGTCCATATCCGTGTGACCGTCCCCCGGCCGGAACCAAAATGTTGCACGTGCAACTTTGACATAACTATTTTCGGGAGATGCCGCTTTCTCATTCTCCTTCTCTTTCTCTCCCCCATAAACCAGGAGAACGGCGGTAAATCCAGTTCACTTTGCACTATCCTGCCCGTCCTTATCCGTGTGACCGTCTCCCGGCAGGAACCAATATGTTGCACGTGCAACTTTGACATAACTATTTCCGGGAGCATTACACTATCCGTTCAGGGTATCTTCAATTATTCGATCCTCCGTTCTGTTATAATAGTAAGGTATGACTGACTGGATCACGGTCTTGCGCGCGGGCGCGAGTGAGTTGGAGTTGACGGTGAGCGCGGAGCAGGAGGCGCTGTTCGCGCGCTATCTGGCGCTGCTGCTGGAACGCAATGAGCATATCAATCTCACCGCTATCACCGATCCGCTGGAAGTGGCGGCAAAGCATTTCGTCGATGCCCTCACCGTGGAAACCGTCTGGCGACCGAAAGTCGGCGACCGGGTCATCGACATCGGCACCGGCGCGGGTATCCCCGGCGTGCCGCTGGCTATCCACCACCCGGAAGTGGAGTTCGTCCTCAACGACAGCACGCGAAAAAAGGTCGCCTTCCTCGAAGAGGTGGCAACGGCGCTGCCGCTGCCCAATATCCACCCGCTGTGGGCGCGCGCGGAGGCGCTGGGACGCCGGCCAGGCTTCCGCGGCCTGTTTTCCGCCGTCTTCGTCCGCGCGGTGGCGCATCTCGGCGTGCTGATCGAGTATAGCCTGCCGCTGCTGGCTGTCGGCGGTGTGCTGATTGCCATGAAAGGGCCGGCCGGCGAAGCGGAGATTGCACAGAGCGCGCCAGCATTGAAGGCACTGCGTGGCGAAATCGCGGAAACGCGCCGCTTGACGCTGGCAGGCGCGGGTGAGCGGCTGCTGATCGTCGTACGCGCTTTGTCGCCGTCGCCGCCAAACTACCCCCGCGATGCTGGGGTGATGAAAAAACGCCCGCTGTTCCTTGACAGCCCCCCGGCGAATCCTTAGAATGAACAGGAAAACGGATATTTTTATGTCACGCATTCTAGCCATCCTGAATCAAAAAGGCGGCGTCGGCAAAACCACTACCGCGGTGAACCTGGCTGCGGGGCTGGCGCTGGCCGGCCAGCGCACGCTGCTGGTAGATCTCGACCCGCAAGGCAACGCGACCACCGGCGTGGGGGTGGCCAAGTCCGACTTGCACGCAACGGTCTACGAGGTGCTGCTGGATGGCGTGCCGTGGAGCGAGGCGGTCGTACCCACGCGCATCGACGGGCTCGACTTGCTGCCGGCTACGCTGGACCTGGCCGGCGCTGTGGTGGATCTGGCGACATTGCCCAACCGCGAGCTCTACCTGCGCCACGCGCTCGATGGCGTGGGCGAGATGTATGCCAACATTATCATCGACACGCCGCCGTCGCTGGGCTTGCTGCCGGTGAATTGCCTGGCGGCCGCCGATGCCGCGCTCATTCCCATGCAATGCGAATTTTTCGCGCTGGAGGGCCTGGCGCAGCTCGAACACACCATGCGCCTGGTCAAGCGCGGGCTGAATCCGGCGCTGGAAGTGTTCGGTATCCTGCTGACCATGGTGGACACCCGCATCCGCATCTGCCGGGACGTCATCACCACCGTGCGCCGGCAATACGGGGCGTGCGTCTTTTCCACCGTGATTCCGCGCTCGGTCCGCCTGTCCGAGGCGCCCAGCTTCGGCGAAACCATTTTCACCTTCGATCCGCGCGGCAAAGGCACCCGCGCATACCAGGCGCTGACCCGGGAAGTGATACAGCGATAGCGAAAATTTAAGATTGGAAGGTCGGTAAATTCACCATGCACTGAATTGATCCTTTCTTTCACTCTTCCAGCCTTCCATTTTTCCTTTCCTCATGCGAAAGGACTACTGCACGAAATGAATTTCAGTGAGGAGGTGCTTTCACGATGTCTATACCAAGACGCAGCGGGTTGGGGTCGTTGATTCCAGGGGCGGAGCTGTCGGCAGGGACGGCGCCGGTGATGGCGCCGATCGCGACGATTGCGGTGAACCGCTATCAGCCGCGGCGCAACTTCTCGCCGGAGGCGCTGGATGAGCTGGCGGAATCGATCCGGCAGTACGGGATTTTGCAGCCGCTCACCGTCCGGATCATCGCGGACGGTTATGAATTGATCGCCGGCGAGCGACGGCTGCAGGCGGCGCGTAAGGCCGGGTTGGCCAGCGTGCCGGTAATCATCCGCGGCTGCACCGACCGCGAAATGCTGGTGCTGGCGCTGGTGGAGAACC
>Ga0172369_10005230_pt1 | contig 16057 bp, 10 predicted proteins | sample LakKiv25m_FD_114539 | JGI IMG/M metagenome (GOLD analysis project Ga0172369, IMG submission 114539) | Freshwater microbial communities from Kabuno Bay, South-Kivu, Congo - kab_022012_11.25m | ecosystem: Environmental > Aquatic > Freshwater > Lake | place: Democratic Republic of the Congo...
GACCGCGTGCAAGACCATCGGTTACGCCCTGGCGCAGCGCGTTGCGACCGGCGGCACGGTGTCGGTGGCGGTGGGCACGTACACCGAGCGGATCACCCTGCGGCCGGGGGTCAGGGTGCAGGGTGCCGGCGCGGGCGTGACGACGCTCAACGGCGGGGGTGGCGGGCCGGTGGTCACTGCGGACAATGCGGCGATCGGCGCGACCACGGTGCTGGCCGGTTTCACGATCACCGGCGGCAACGCGGAGAAAGGCGGCGGCCTGCGCATCGTCAACGGCGCGGCGCCGCTCATCGAGAACAACATCGTGCGCAACAACACGGCGGGACGCGGGGGTGGCATCTATGCGGATGCGTCCTCGCCGCTCATCCGCAACAACACGCTGCGGGACAACACCGCCACGGTCTTCGGGGGTGCGATCCACACGATGCTGGGCGCGGCGCGGATCGAGGGCAACAGCATCGAGGCCAACACGGCGGAGTGGGGTGGTGGGCTGATGGTGGATGTCTCGGCAGCGACGGTGAGCGGGAACACGATCCGGGGCAATACGGCCACAGCCGGCGGCGGTGGGCTGCAAGTGTATGGCCTCGCCACCTGTACCATCAGTGGCAACATCATCGAGGGCAACCACTCCTCAGCGACGGAACTGGTGGGTGGCGGTGGTTTGAATATCGATGTGAGGGCTTCGCCAACGCTGTTGGCCAATATTATCCGGAATAACACCGGTCTGGCCGGCGGAGGCATCAACCTGGGTGGGACAGGTGCAGGCACGCTGAGTGCCCACGGGAACCTGATCTGTGGCAACGAGGGCTACCAGTTCTACAACGAGACGACCTACACGCCCGATGTGACCGGCAACTGGTGGGGCACGAACGCGCCGGGTGCGCCGCAGCTCTACGGCCCGGCGACCACCAGCCCGGCCATCGTCATGAGCTTGAGCGCCAGCCCGGCGACGGTGAGCGTGCCGGGGGCGAGCACGGTGCAGGCGCGGCTGCAAGGCGGCGGCTACAGCGTGCCGAACGGGACGCTCCTGGTCTGGGGCGCGACGCTGGGCACGCTCTACCCGACCAGTAACGCGACGACAGACGGCGTCGCCCAGACCAACCTGTCCAGCACGGCAGCCGGCACGGCCAGCGTGACCGCGGCTGACCAGTGCGGGTTCACCGTCAGCACGATGGTGAGCTTCGTCACGTCAACAACCGCGACGCCCACCCCCTCGCGCACGCCGACTGTCGCTCCTACAGCCACGCGCACGCCCACTACTGCGCCGACCGCCACGCGCACGCCCACGATCGCACCGACTGCCACCCGCACGCCCACGGCCGCGCCGACCGCGACCCGCACCAGCACGCCGGCCGGCGCGACGGCGACGCCCACCCGCACCGCAACCCCCTCACCGACGCGGACGCGCACCACCACGCCGACCAACACGTCTCTGCCCCCGACCGCGACGCCGACGTCGCCGGCGGTGGCAACCACGGTGACCTTCCAACAGGGCACCGGCGGTTACAGCGGCACGACCGCCACCTACTTCGACGCGTCGGGCAGCAGCTACAACATGCTCGCGTATCTGCGCATGGATAACACCGGCGCGCAAAAGTCGCTGTTGCGGTTCGACCTGGCCAGCATCCCCAGCAACGCCACGGTCCAGGCCGCGACTTTGAGCCTGTACTGGTATGGCAGCAGCAACGGCAACAGCCTGACCGTCGCGGCGCAGCGCGTCCTGGCCGATTGGGTGGACAGCCAGGCCACGCGCACCCTGCGCAAGACGGGGTTTACGTGGTCGGCGCCAGGCATGGCTGCGGGCAGCGACTACGCCGCAGCCGCGGCCGGGACGGCCCTGCTCAGCGGCACGGCGGGAAAGTGGGTGAATCTCGATGTGACCGCCGTGGCGCAGCAGTGGGTGCAAAACCCGGCGGCCAACTATGGGTTCGTCCTGCTCTCCCAGGCCGCGTCCGGCAGCGTGACCGCTTCGATTTGCAGCGAGCTGAGGTGGAGCCCCTGCGTCAACCCGCCCAGGCTGACCGTGACGTATCTGCCGTGAAGAGGACGATGGACGATGGACCATGGACGATGGAGGATGACGATGGTCCATGGTCTATGGTCGATCGTCATCATGAGCCGTGCCCCGCACCCGGCGTGGACTTCCGCCCTGAAAATCGCCCGCTCACCACAAAGGCTCCAAGGCACGAAGGGCACAAAGCCTCTTCGATAGTTTCTTGCGGCCTTTGTGTCTTTGCGCCTTGGTGGCGAGCCGTTTTTCGCACTTGTCAAGTGTGCAAGCCTGGTGTATGATGTGCACCAGGCTTGTTCTTTACGCCGACCACATTTGTATCTCATCCTTTTCCAGGTTTCCTATGCAAGATACTGCTGCGCGTTCACTCGTGCTGGTTACTGGCGCCACCGGTTACATCGGGGGGCGGTTGGTGCCTCGTCTGCTCCAGGCGGGCTATCGCGTCCGCTGCTTCGTGCGCGACTCGGACCGTCTGCAAGGCCGGCCCTGGCTGGAGCACGTCGAGGTGGTGGCCGGTGACATCCTGCGCCCCGAGACGTTGCCCGCGGCCATGAGGGGCGTCGCGGCGGCCTATTACCTGGTCCACAGCATGGCCGGCGGGCAGGGTTTTCATGAGCGGGATTTGCTGGCCGCACGTAACTTTAGCGAGGCCGCACGGGTCGCGGGTGTCGGCCGCATCATCTATCTCGGCGGCCTGGGTGATCCCGAGTCGGAGCTATCGCAGCATCTGCGCTCGCGCCAGGCCACCGGCGACATGTTGCGCCGGGCCGGCGTGCCGGTGACTGAGTTCCGGGCGGGGGTAATCGTCGGCTCGGGCAGCCTCTCCTTCGAGCTGATCCGTTACCTGATCGAGCGGCTGCCGGTGATGATCTGCCCGCGCTGGGTTTACACGTGCATCCAGCCCATCGGCGTGCGCAATGTGCTGGAATACCTGATCGCCGCGCTAGATACGCCGGAGAGCGCAGGGGAGATCATCGAAATCGGTGGTGCAGATGTGCTGACATATGGTGACATGATGTTGAGCTATGCCAGGGCACGCGGGTTGAAGCGCCGTCTGGTGTCTGTACCCATCCTGTCACCCCGCCTGTCGTCGTACTGGGTCCACCTGGTCACGCCCATCCCGGCCACGATTGCGGAACTCTTGATCGAAGGGCTGCGTAACGAGGTCGTCGTGCGTGATGACAAGGCCCGCCGGTTGTTCCCCGCTGTCAAGCCGTTCGATTATCAGACGGCGGTCGAGCTGGCGCTTGCCAGACTCGACTCTGGCGAGGTGGAAACCATGTGGAGCGATGCGCTGATGACGACCCAAGGCGACGTGCCGCCGGTCGTGCTCAGCACTCTGGAGGGTTTAAATCTGGAACATCGGCAATTCCACGTCCTGGCGCCCGCGTCGACGGTTTATTGCGCGTTTTCAGGTCTCGGGGGCACGCGCGGCTGGCTTTATCTGAACTGGGTCTGGCACCTGCGCGGCCTCCTGGATCGATTGGTCGGCGGGGTCGGCATGCGTCGTGGCCGGCGCGACCCCGACAACCTGCGGGTGGGTGAGGCGTTGGATTTCTGGCGTGTCGAGGCGGTGGAGCCGAACCACCTGATTCGCCTGCGTGCGGAGATGAAAGTGCCTGGCAGGGCGTGGCTCCAGTTCCACGTGCACCCTGTGCCCGATGGAGGTTCTTTATTATCCCAGACCGCGTACTTCGCGCCCAAAGGCTTGAGCGGCTTGATCTATTGGTACGGCCTGTATCCGATCCACAAGGTTATCTTCGCCGGCTTGATCCGGAAAATCGTGGAGCGGGCTGTGGCGATGGAATCCGCGGCCCGCGCCACTCCGGCCTTTGAAAGGGGGCAGGCGTCATCATGAACCATAATGGACGATAGACCATGGACCATCGACCATGATCTTGTAAACTCTCGCTATTTCATACCCCTGAGATCCAAAGACCGCTCCGCCCCCTTCGACTGCGCCGGGGCCCCTACCCCGGCTCCGCTCAGGGTGCTCCGCTCAATCGGGTCATACCTGATTTTGCACCCGTCCATCTCAGTTCAGGGGTACGATCTATCGAGAAAACACAGGTACGACATATCAAGAGTCTCCACAGCTATGGGCTATCAGCCATCGGCTATCGGCCACAGCCGCCGTCCATCGTCCATGGTCCATCGTCGTCATCACCGCGCTACATTCGGATATAGCTGGCCACCGATGAACACCAGGAGCGTTGTCGCGACCAGCAGGATGCCGATATCCAATCCCACGCCATAGGTGCTGGTGCCGCCCGCCAGCATCAGGGCGCGCAACGCGTCGACTTCGTAGGTCAGCGGGTTGATATGCGAGATAACCTGGAGCCAGGGGGGCATGATCGAGATCGGGTAGATGGCGTTGCTGGCGAAGAACAGCGGCATCGTCAATACCTGGCCGATACCCATGAAGCGCTCGCGGGTCTTCACCAGGCAGGCGATGATCAGCGAGAGGGTGGAGAAGAACGCCGCGCCCAGGATCACGACCACCACTACGCCGGCGAGCGCGATCGGGTTCCAGTCGATCTTCACTCTCAGCAGCAATGCCAGGATAAAGATGATCACAGCTTGCGACAGCGCCCGCACCCCGGCCGCCAGCGCCTTACCCAGCACCAACGCGGCGCGCGGGGTGGGGCTGACCAGGAACTTGTGGACGATTCCCAGGTCGCGCTCCCAGATGATCGCGATGCCGTAGAAGATGGCGATGAACAGGACGCTCTGAGCCAGGATGCCCGGCGCCATGAAGTCAATGTAACGCAGATCGCCCGTCGGGATAGCGCGCACGCGGGTGAACACCTGCCCGAACACCAGCAGCCACAACGCAGGCTGCACCGCACGCGTGATCAGCTCGGTCGGATCGTGGCGCAGCTTGCGTGCCTCTAGCTCAGCGATGACCAGCGTTTTGTTGATGAATCCGGTGATGGCCCTCAATGGATTCCCCGCCCGCGGGAAGGCCACATCAGCCAAGCCGCCGCGCGGTACGCCTTGTTCTTGTAGTCTCACGGTATTCACCTCCGCTACTTCCCACATCCAGTGTGCTGCCCGCGTAGTGGACGAACACGTCGTCCAGCGTGGTCCCATTTCCGCCCAACGCGGCCTTGAGCTCGGCCGGCGTGCCGATCGCCGTGATCTTGCCAAGATGCATGATCGCCACGCGGCTGGACAGGCTGTCGGCCTCTTCCATGAAGTGCGTCGTCAACAGGATCGTCGTGCCGTAGTCGCGACGCAATTGCTCGATGTGCTCCCACACGGCCTTGCGCGCCAGTGGATCCAGCCCGATCGTCGGCTCGTCCAGGAAGAGCACGCTCGGCCGGTGCAACATGGACTCCGCGATCTCGAGCCTGCGGATCATGCCACCGGAATACTGGCGCACGAGCGTATCCGCGGCGTCCGACAGGCCCATGAAGGCCAACGAATCCCGCACACGTGACTCGCGCTCACCCCGTGGCAGGTCATACAATTTGGCAAAGACCATCAGGTTCTCGTATCCCGTCAGCGCACCGTCGGCCGAGAGCATTTGCGGCACGTAGCCGATGCGACGCCGCACCTCACGCGCCTGGCGGCCGATATCGAACCCCGCCACCCGGGCGCTGCCCGCGGTGGGCGGCAACAAGGTCGTGAGCATTTTGATCGTGGTAGTCTTGCCCGCGCCGTTGGGCCCCAACAGCCCGAACACTTCACCGGGTTCGACGGTGAGCGTCAGGTTGTCAACGGCTGTGAGCGTGCCGAAACGGCGCGTCAGTCCTCGCATCTCAAGAATAGGCATAGCTACTTCTCCGAATCAGTCTCCTCCGCTTTTCCGGACACGAAGATGGGGCGCAGCAACTGCATTGCCCGCACCACCGTGGCGCGTTCTGACTCTGGCAGAGCTTCCAGCCGTTCTGCCAGGCAGTCCCGGGTGAACTTGCGCGCGGATTCCATGGCCGCATGTCCTTCCGACGTCAGGGCTAATGTCAGGCGGCGACGGTCACGGGAATCCGGCCGGCGCGTGACCAGGCCGCGAGTCACCAGTCCATCCACCATCACCGACGTCGACGGAGGCGTGAGACCCAGATGCCCCGCGACATCCGACAAAGACGCGCCGTCGTTGCGGGCCAGGAAGACCAGCACGCGAAACTGCGGCACGGTCAGACCCGGCGCACGATGGCTACGCATTTCTGTGCGGATGGTGCGCATGACCAGTGGCACAACATCCAGCACTTCATGAGCGCATTCATCGGGTGAGATCGGCATGGTTGATTATCCTTTCTAACTATTAGATATACTAATTATAAATCAGGCGGGCGCGAATGTCAAGAGGGTATTTGCCCTGAAAGCGACGATAGACGGTGGACGATAGACGATGGACGATGGTAAGTCTTGTGAACTATCGGCCCTTCACCGGTCAGGCAAACAAGATCAGCTTCCGCAGCAGGGCCTTCACAACTTCGACTTTGAACCTGTTCTGCGCCAGCGGTTGCGCTTCGCTGGCTGCCAGGAGCCCGGCTTCTCCGGCCAGGACCTCGTTGGGCTCGCGGTCTTCCAGCAGCGCCTCCACCCGGCGCACGCGCAGAGGCACAGGAGCGACGGCCCCGATGACCAGCTTCGTGCCGTGGAATCTTCCGTCTGGCATGGCCGAGCAGAACGCGACGCTGACGATCGGAAAGTCAATCGCGTTGCGCAGCCTGAACTTGACATAGCGCTGCTTGCTGCCGGGCTGCGGCGCCGGGATGTCGATCTCCTCGATCAGCTCGGCCGGCCCCAGCACGGTCGTCTTGTTCTCAACCGCCGCAAAGAGCTCCTCGGCTGGCAGCGTCCGCTGCGTGGTCTTGATCCGTGCGTCGAGTGCGATGAGGGCCGGCGCGATGTCCGAAGCGTTGACGGCCACGCATCCGCAGTTCGCGCAGCGTGTCGCCTCTCCTCCCACCGCCTGTTGCGCCAGGGTCGCACGGTCTTCGGCCGCCACCGTGCGCTCGGCCACGGGACGCTTCGGCGCCTGGACCCGGTCGCTGGTCGTGAAGGCGGCCTCGTTCAGGACCAGCGGGGCAGAACGTTGGCCGGCCAGGGCCTCTTCGGGCTTTGCGCCACCAAGATACACGTCGATCGCTGTCGCGGCCTTTCGTCCTGCGGCCATGGCCTGCACCACCGTCGCGGGGCCACCGGTGACGTCGCCGCCCGCGAACACGCCTTCCAGGCTCGTCGCGCCGGACTCCTTCTCAGCCACGATCACCCCGCGCGCCGTCCGCAGCGATGTCCCGACAGATGTGAGATCCGCAGCCTGGCCGATGGCGACCAGGATTTGATCTGCCTCGACGACGGTCTTGACCGCTGGATCGAAAGCCGGCGCGAAGCGCCCATCCCGGTCGAAAACCGACGTGCAGCGCACCAGCTCCATCCCGGCAAGCTTTCCGTCCCGTTCGACGATATGATGGGGCCCCCACGAAGGCAGGATGGTGATCCCTTCCTCGTGCGCCTGCTCGATGTCCTCCGGGATGGCGGGCATGATCTCCAGGCTTTCCAGGCAGGCCATCGACACCTGGCGCGCGCCCAGGCGCCGTGCGGTGATCGCCACATCGACCGCCACGCTGCCCCCGCCGATGACCAGCACCCGCTCGCCCACCGGCTTCGGGGCGCCGCGCTGCACATCGATCAGGAATTCCAGGCCCGAGTCGAGCAACTCGCCTCGCTCCAACCTCAGCGTTTTCCCGTTCCATAGGCCGGTCACCAGGAGCACGCCCTGGTAGCGCGTTCGAAGGTCCTGCAACGTGCGGCCTTCACCGCCGACAGCCGCGCCCAACTCGAAGCGGATGCCCATGCCCTCTAGGGCACGGATCTGCGCCCGCACGACGGCCTTGGGCAGGCGGTAGGCCGGGATGCTGTAAGCCAGCATCCCGCCGGCCTCGGGCATCCGGTCAAACACCGTCACGTCGTGCCCCTGCTTCCTCAGGAAGCAGGCCGCGGCCAGTCCGGCCGGGCCCGCGCCGACGACCGCCACACTCTTTCCTGAGCTCGCCTGGGGCGCCGCGTAGAAATCTCCTGCTCGTTCGAGCACGTAATCGCCCAGGAACCGCTCGACGTCGCGTATCGACACGGGCTCGTCATAGTCGAACCGGTTGCAACCTTCCTCGCAGGTGTGCGCGCAGACCCGGCCCGTGACGGCCGGCAGCGGGTTGGTGCGGAGGAGGATCTCCGCCGCCTCGTCCAACTCACCGGCACGGATCCTGGCCATGTACGCGGGGATGTCATTGTGGATGGGGCAATCGTTAGCGCACGGCGCGGCGCTGACGCACATGCCGCCGAAGACGGAGTGGTAGCGGTTTTCGCCCCACAGGGCGTTGCACTTCTTGCCGCCCTTGCGCAGGCAATCGAACGTGTTCTCCGGATTCCGGTAGTACCAGCAGCGGGGTTCCTGGCAGATGTTGCCCGCGATGGTCGCCACATTCCGAATCGGCGGCGAGGCGACGCTGGCCGCGGCTTCCGCGAGGAGCGGATAGGTGGCGCGGATCGCGGGGTGCTTGGTGATCTCGTCCAGCGTGGTGAGGGCGCCGATGCGCACCCCGGCCGGATCAACCCTCACGTAGCGGAGGCCCTCCACGGGCTTGAGGCCGACCAGGAGCTCGGGATAGGTCGCATGGATGGCATCCTTGAGCGCGCCGAGCAGATCGGTGCCGCCCGCCATGACGACCGCCTGGTTCCCGTGCTCCCTCAGCAGCGTTTCCGCCGTTTGCAGCGTGTCCGCCGGTATGTACTTGAACGGTTGTAGTGTCATCGTCTCACCTCAAATGGGTGCGTCAAGAGTCAATCACAAGCATCCTGAGCGGAACGGAGCCGCCCTGTAGTTCGGGCGGCGGAGTGAAGTCGAAGGAGCGGCTTTAAGCGGTGGCCGCATCCTTCGACTACGCACGGCGCAGGTTGTGGGCTACGCACCGCTGTGGAACCTCTGCGCCGTGCTCCGCTCAGGATGCTCACAACTGATTAACACACTCACCTCAGATCTTGCCCAACGCCCGGAGCACTTTGTCCGGCGTCAGCGGGAGGTCGTCAACCCTGGCGCCGATGGCGTTATACACCGCGTTGGCGATGGCCCTGGGGGTGCAGGTCAACGTGCCTTCCCCGATGCCGCACGCGCCATACTCGCCCGCTCCCCGCCACACCTCCAGGAGCACCGGCGTGATCTCCGGCATGTCGGCCATGGTCGGGATTTTGTAGTCGATAAAGTTGAAGTTCAGGGGGATGCCGGTCGCCTTGTCGTAGACGAGCTCTTCGGTCAACGCCTCGCCGACGGCCATGCACTGGCCGCCGATCTGCTGCGCTTCCGCGCCGGAGGCGTACATGACCGTGCCACAATCGTTGATAATGACGAGCTTGAGCACCTGCGTGCGGCCGGTGGCGGTATCCACCTCCACTTCGGCGAAGCTGGCGATGTACGGCACACCGGTCTTCTGCCCCGCGGGCCGCCGGCTGACCCTCGCCACCAGCGGCACCAGGTCTCCCCGCCGCAGCAATTCCTTGACGCTGATGCCGCGTCCGGGCGATGCCTGCACCTCGATCCAGCCGTCCGCGATCTCCAGTTCTTCCCTGGCTGCTTCGAGAACCGGCGCCGCCAGATCGAGAAGTTGCCGCCTCAACTCCTGCGCCGCCACCGCCATCACCTCGGACTGCAAATAGGACACCGCGCTGTCGGTCTGCACGCAGTCTTTGAGGCTGGTGTCGGTGTCCACGGCCGCCACCCAGGTGATGTCCTCGGGCTGGATGCCCAGGAAAGCCAACGCTTCCGCGCAACCGAGCACGTTGCAGGTGTTCGATCCCGTGCCGGTCTCGACGGTGGGCGCGTCCAGCGTGACCGTGCAGTCGGGGTGCAGGGTGATGCTCACCTGCACCTGCTTGCGGCGCAGCTCTTGCCATTCCGCATGCCAGCCGGGGTGGAAGGAAAGCCCCACGCCGCGCTTCCTGGTGCCCTCGTAGACGGGACCCGCGCCCGGCGCGTGGCGCTTCTCGCGCCATTGGATGCGTTGCGCGCCCTCCTGCAAGACCGCGACCAGGCTCTTGTCCGGCACGGTGCCCCATTCGTGCCCGAAGTTCTTGACCGCCAGGTCGATCGGATCCATGCCCAGTTTCTCCGCGAGCGCATCGACGACGAGGCCGAACGCAAAATTGAACTGGGAGTTCCCCACCCCGCGCATCATGCACCCGGGGATCCGGTCGGTGTAGACGCCGTACGCTTCCATCCTGACGTGGGGAATGTGGGCGAGGGCCACCTCGGCGATCTCGGCCGGGACGAACTTGAGCGCGAACATCGAGTGGTCGGCGTGCGCCCCGGTGTCGCCGATCGACTTGAAGACCATCGAGGTGATGGTGCCGTCTCTCCTGGCGCCCGCCTCGCAGTGATAGAGCGCCGACTGCCGGGTGTCGTGGAAGCTGTCCCGCCGCGTGTGCTTGAACTTGACCGGCCGGCCGGCCTTCTTCGCCAGCAGCGCGGTGAAGAGGAAGAACGGTTGATCCCCCGTGTCGCCCCGGCCGAATTGCCCGCCGACGTAATGGCTGATGAACCTCACCTTGTGGATGGGCATCTCGAGCATCTGGCTCATGTGCATCCGGCTCTGATCGCCCGCGTAGGAGTTCGACCAGACGGTGACCCGGTCGCCCTGCCACTGAGCAAGGCAGCACCAGGCGTCCAGCGCGCCCTGCGTCGGGTTATCGTGGCTCGAATCCACTGCGACGACGACCTCCGCCTCGGCAAGCCCTTTTTCCACGTCACCCTTGTCCAGGAAGATGTCGGGGCCGCCGACGGGGTCCCAGGGGAGCACGTTGTGCGGCGCGATCTCCGGGTGGATGACCGGCGCGCCCGGCTGCATTGCCTCGCGCGGATCCAGCACGAACGGCAGCGCCTCCCACTCGACCTCCATCAGGCGCAACGCCTGCTCGGCGATCTGCTCGCTTTCCGCGGCGACCGCCACGCCCACCTCGTCGCCGGCCCAGCACGCGTAATCGCCCAACACGCGGCGATCACGGAAATTGCGCCACATCATGCCCTCATAGTTGACTGTGTCAACCGCGTCGGTCCAGCCGGCGTTGGTCGGCTTCAGGCACGCGACCTCCGGATCGCGGTAGGTGAGGATCGCTTTGACGCCCGCCAGCGCCTCGGCTTTGCTGGTGTCGAGGCGCTTGATCCGCGCGCGCGGATAGGGGCTTCGCAGGACCTTGGCGTGGAGCAGATCGGGGAAATGCCGTCGCGAGGTCAGATCGTCCGCATACGTCGCTCTGCCGTGCGCTTTTTCCGCGGCGTCGATGCGCGGCCGATACCCGCCGACAAACTTGCGCTCGACACGGGGTTTGTAGGGTGCGCTCATAGCTGTCCTCCTCGCACCGCGATCTTCTCAGCGGCGTGCTGCACGGCCTGGGCGATCCCGGCGTAGCAGCCGCAACGGCAGAGATTGCCGGAAAGCGCCTCTACCACCTCCTCAACGGTCGGTGACGGGTTGGCGTTGAGCAAGGCGCGGGCCGTCATCACGAAGCCCGGCGTGCAGAACCCGCACTGCAACGCGGTGCCGTGGCCAGGCTCGCACTGCCCGGCGAATGCCTCGATCACGGGATCGTCGTTGGGCAGGCCCTCGATGGTGAGCAGGTCGTGGCCGTCCGCTTCGACGGCGAGCGACATACAGGACAGGACGGCTTTCCCGTCCATGATGACTGTGCAGGCTCCGCAAGCCCCCTCGTCGCAGCCGATCTTCAGGCCGGTGAAGCCGAGCCGCTGTCTGAGAAACTCCGAGAGGGTTGTCGATGGATCAAGATCGCGTCCGACCGCGAACTCATGCTGCTCACCATTGACGCGCAGAGTGATTCGCTCGGGCATTGTCGCCATAAGCACCTCCATCCAGAATGATTATAAACGTAAATCGAGCACGCTTCGCGTGAGCGGAGCAGCGCATCACGCCGCGCTGCGTAGTCGAAGGACTTCGTCGTGAGCTCAGTCGAACGGTGCGGCGCCGGCAAAGACGCTCCGGCGTGCTTCGACGGCTCGACTGAGCTCGCCGAAGTCTACGGCCAGCAGTCCTTCGACTCTGCTGCGCTACGCTCAGGAGCGCTGGCCTCCGCTCAGCATGCCTTCGCTCCAGAATGATTATAAGCGTAAATCGAGCATCCTGAGCGGAGCAGCGCATCACGCCGCGCTGCGTAGTCGAAGGACTTCGTCGTGAGCTCAGTCGAACGATGCGGCGCCGGCAAAGACGCTCCGGCGTGCTTCGATGGCTCGACTGAGCTCGCCGAAGTCTACGGCCAGCAGTCCTTCGACTCTGCTGCGCTACGCTCAGGAGCGCTGGCCTCCGCTCACGCTTCGCGGTGCCTTCGCTTGGGTCACTGCATAAGTCCTGTGATTTACTGTCGCACATCCCAGTTACCCAAGCGCGAAGCTGGCCAGTCCGCCTATCTGTTCGCGCCGGATGGGGCAGCGGAAGCCGCCCCGCCGCATGAAGCGCGTGTAGCGCGTGATCTCGAAGCCCGCGCGCGTCATGAAGTCCGCCGCCTCGCGGTTTTCTGCGGGGATCAGCACCGCGGGCGGCGCATCGAAAGTCAAGGCCAGCGCCGCGTGGAGCAGCGTTTCGGCGTCCTGGGCGCGCCGGACGACCCACGGCCCCAGGCGTCGCGCCTGGGCAAAGAGGTAGCCGGTAAGCTCGCCGGCTTCATCCCAGGTCGCAAAGGCCCGACCGGGAAAGTCAGCGAGAAGGGCGTTGAAAACTGCCTCCCGGCTGGCCCCGAAGATCGGCGCATCAAAGCGGAGCAATGCCGGCACGTCCGACGGCCCGAGCAGGCGGACGCCTTCGGAGGTCGAGGGCGGGTGGTCGAGCCGTGCGGGCTGAAACACGTTCGTGCGGGCGACCTCTTCAAAACCGAGCCGGAGGTAGATCGGCGCGCCCGCATCGGTTGCATCGAGCAGGGAGACCGGCGTCCCCCGCGCGTCGAGCCAGGCCAGGAGGTGGCGCATCAGCGCCCGGCCGATCCCGCGGCCCTGGGCAGCAGGGAGGACGGCGAGCAGCCCGATGTAGGCGAACGGCCCATAATCCACTGCGCCGACCATCCCCACCGGCCCTCCGCCGGACAGGGCCAGGAGCCATCCGTCGGGCTGGAGCTGGAGGTAGCGCCGCACCTCGGCGGAGCGGGTCCCTGTTGAGTTGAACGCCCTTGCAGAAATGATTCCGGCCGCGTCGATATCGGTTTCGGTCAAGCGGCGGATGATAACGCCAGCCTGATCATCTTCAAGAGGCACGGGGCTTTGCTCCTTCGCTTCGGTGGCATTGTCGTGTGACAGGCCACCATTCTACCACAGGTGCGGCGGCGAACCTCGCGCGAATCGGCCTTATTTTGACAGAGAGCAGGGCCTGTGGTAAAGTCGGGGCCAGTCAGTATCTTCACAGAAAGGAGGCGCACGACGCGCATAGGGTGATGAAAAATAGCTATGTGTTTGCCGGGACTGCCGTCGTTCGTGCAGGTCTATCGAGTGCGCCTTCCTTCCGGTCTTGAGCCAGTAACTTCGCTTTCTGGCGGCCGCGGGCGCATTTGAGCCTGCGGCCGTTTTCTTTTAACTTTTCACAGAAGCGGAGAAATACCTTGGCTCGCTTGAATCTTAGAGACCTCCTGGACGAAGATTACGATCCGGCGGTGGAGTGTCAGCAGCAGGCGATCACCGGTAGGCGCCTGCACCGCGCCCATCAAGAACAATACGGCAGCCACGCCGTCATGGACGACATTCTGGCCCACGCCGAAGACCCGGAAGCCTCAGCCGCCGCGTTCAACCCAACCTTCAGCGCATCACGCTACGAGCGCGTTTGGATCCTGGACTACCTGGGGCTGTTCTACGAGAAGCAGTTGATTTCGGATGTGCTGCGCAAGGTTAAAGGCGGCAAGGAAGCGACCGTGTACTGCTGCGCCGGTGGATCGGCAGTGGAGATGGACCTGGTGGCGGCAAAGGTCTATCGCCCGCGCCAGTTCCGCAATCTGCGCAACGACGCGCTTTACCGGGAAGGCCGGGAGATCCTGGGTCTGCGGGGCCAGCCGGTGCGTGACCGCCGTGCGCTGTTGGCGGTGCGCAAGGGCACGCGCAAAGGCCAGGAAATGGAGCATACGTCCTGGTTGGCCCACGAGTACGTTGCCTTGCAGGAGCTTCACGCGGCCGGCGTGCGCGTCCCGCGGCCGCTGGCCTTCGCCAACAACACCATCCTGATGGAGTACGTGGGCGATCTCAAGACACCGGCGCCTGTCCTGCATAGCGTGAGGCTGGCAGTGAGCGCCGCGTGGGCCCTGTTCGAGGCGCTGGTACGCGATGTTGAGCTGATGTTGGCCTACGGCCACATCCATGCCGACCTGTCGGCGTTCAACGTGCTGTACCTGGACGGTGATTACCGTATCATCGATTTTCCGCAGGCCGTGGACCCCGCTGCGCATTCCAGCGCCTATCCGCTTTTGCTGCGGGACCTGACGCGGCTGTGCCAATACTTCGCCCGCTACGGCATCACAGCCGATCCCGCGGCGCTGACCGCCGATATGTGGGCGCGCGTCGGGCCGGCCGCCTGCGGTTGAAACCGCAGTATTGAAATCGCCGGCTTGCTTGCCTTGCCGGCCCGCTGTCCAGCAGATCGCTCGCCGTGAAGTCGATCGGCCAGGCGGCAGACCGGCTAACCGCAATGCTTGTGGCGGTGCGGCCGCGTGCGCAGATAGCCCGCCAGCGCGACTGTGCCCCCAGCGAGCAGCAGCAGCGTGCCCGGCTCGGGGATCTCGGCCGGCGGCGCGGGTGTCGGCGTGGGCGGCCCGCCGGGCGGCGTCGGGTCCTCCAGGCATTGCCAGGTCTGGCCGTAGTCGTAGGAGCGGTACATGTAGGAAGTGGTTTGATCGCCCTCTTTCCAGGTCAAGCCAAAAAGCTCGACCCCACACTCTCCCGTGGGCTGGCAATACGCCGCAGTCGCCAACGGCCAGACCAGATAAGGCAGGACCTGCCACGTCTGACCCCCGTCACGACTCACCACAGCCTTGTAGTAGCTGACATACCACACCGTCTGATCCTGCCGGTAGCGCGGGGAGATGAGCAGCTCGGGCCGGCTGGAGGGATAGATGTGCGGATTGGCCAGGGGCAGCCAACTCGCGCCGGCATCCGTGCTCTTGTAGATCCTTTCTTCGTAGAGGGGATCATTGACGCAGAAGAGCGTTTGATCGGTGGCGTACGCGGGCGAGAACTGCGGGGCTACGATGCCCATCCCCCCCGTGATCCCCGCATCGGCTTCCGTCCAGGTGACGCCGGCGTCGGTCGACTTGAGCATGCCACCGTTGTAGTGATACAGGCCGAGGGTTATCAGGAGGGTGCGATCCTGGGCGAAGGCGGGTGAGACGGCGATCTGGCGCACCTCCAGGCCCTGGTACGTGCGCTGCCAGCTCTGCCCCCCGTCGCTGGAGGCCCACAACTCCATGGGTTGGGGCATCCCGATTTCCTGTCCATACCCCAGGTAGAGGTGCTGCGCGTCGCCAAGCGCGAACGCGTTCGGGTCGGCGTGCGGGAAGACGACAGCGCGCCAACTGGCGCCGCCATCGGTCGAGATGTGCGTCTGCGTATAGGGCCGCGACGCCGTCGCTAGCGCGTGATCGACGCTATAGCTTGGCGATAGTGTCACGTTGCCGTATCCCGGATTGCTGAATTGCTGCCATGTGAGACCGTGATCGGTGCTCTTCAGTCCACCGTAGGTCAGCCCATGATCCAAGGGGTAGCCACTTCTGCTGAAGAGCGTGTTATCCTGGGCGGCAGCCGGTGAAGGATAAATCGAGGCGGTGCCGGCCCAGGGCTGGCAGACGGGCAGCGGCGGGACGGTCTGGTCGGCTGCGCCCCGGCCCGTGAGCAGCCCCAGCGCCAGCAGCGCCAGGCAGAGATGGGCAAAGCATCGGCTGAACATGGCCATCCTCCTACGGGCAGTCCGGCCCGGGGCAGGCGCAGGCGGCGCAGGCGGCGGCGGTCCACGCCTGGCCGATGACGGTGCGCTGCTGCGTCGTCGGCTGCTGCGTGATGGGACAGGCGAC
>Ga0172369_10005231_pt1 | contig 16055 bp, 26 predicted proteins | sample LakKiv25m_FD_114539 | JGI IMG/M metagenome (GOLD analysis project Ga0172369, IMG submission 114539) | Freshwater microbial communities from Kabuno Bay, South-Kivu, Congo - kab_022012_11.25m | ecosystem: Environmental > Aquatic > Freshwater > Lake | place: Democratic Republic of the Congo...
ATTCCTGCCTTCGCGAGCCTTTCTGGCTACCTTAACTAGCTTGCCGATGCCCGGTACGACGAATTCGCCGTTCTTCTTGGTCTCGGAATAAGCGAGAGAAACTAGCTCATCCAATAAGCCGATAACATCTTTCTTTGCCAAGCCGGTTTTTTCGGCGAGCGTGCTCATAAGAGCTGATTTGGTCATTTTAGCCATAATCGTAGATTATTTATTTTTAATTTAATTAAGCTGGTTCAAAGCATTGCCCGTTTTGCGGCCTTTTTCTTGTTTGAGTTATCCACAGGCATCACTATACACAAATTATATAGCAAAAATAAAGAAAATGCCAGCAAATCGCCTCTTAGTTTTTACGCGACTCTCGGATGCGATCAGTCTCTGTCAAAAGCTGTTTGCGCAGGCGGATGTTCTTCGGCGTGATCTCCAGATATTCGTCGGCGGTCATCGTTTCCAAACCGCGCTCCAAAGTAATCTCCCAGGGAGGAGTTAATTTCAAAGCTTCATCAGCGCCGCTGGAACGCATATTGGTCAGATTCTTGCCTTTGATCGGATTGACCGCCATATCATTGCCTTTAGTCACATTGCCGATCACCTGGCCTTCATAAACTTCCACGCCCGGCTTGACATAAAGCGTGCCGCGATTTTCCAAATTGGCCAAAGAAAAAGCGGCGGTCTTGCCGGTCGCCATGGAAATCATGGAGCCGGTATCGCGCTTTTCCACTTCGCCGGCAAACGGCTTGAAGCCGATGAAACGGGAGCACAAAATTCCTTCGCCGCGGGTGTCAATTGTAAATTCTCCGCGATAGCCCAAAAGGCCGCGGGTCGGAATGTGGAAAATTATCCTGGTATCGCCGCCTTCGGGACGCATATCCACGATCGTACCCTTGCGCTTGGACATCTTCTCGATCACCACGCCGGAATAATCCGTCGGAACATCGATTGTCGCCTCTTCAAAAGGCTCATGCTTGACGCCGCCAATATCCTTATAGATCACCTGGGGCTGGGACGCTTGGATTTCAAAGCCTTCGCGACGCATGTTTTCCAGAAGTATAGCGATATGGAGTTCGCCGCGGCCATAGACTTTGTAATAATCGCCGGCAGAAAAATCAATCTTCAAGCCGACATTGACTTCCAATTCCTTTTCCAATCTTTCCTTAATCTGCTTGCTGGTGACGAACTTACCCTCGCGTCCGGCAAAAGGAGAATTATTGACTAAAAAATTCAAAGCGATGGTCGGCTCATCGATTGATATGGCCGGCAATGATTCTTGTTCGGTATTGACGCAGATCGTATCGCCGATATAAATATCAGGGATGCCGGCGATCATAGCGATATCTCCAGCCTCGACTTCTGCCGCTTCTTCGCGCTTCAAGCCGCGGAAAGTGAACAATTTGGAAATCTTGCCATTTATTATTGTGCCGTCAAATTTCTTAACGACGACATTGTCGCCCATTCTTATCTTGCCTTCATAAACCCTGACAATCGCCAGACGGCCCAAAAAATCATCATAAGCCAGATTGAACGACTGGGCTCTTAATTGGGCCGAGGTGTCGTTTTTCGCCGGTTCAACGCGGGCGATGATAGTTTCCAAAAGCGGAGTCAGGTCATGGGATTTGTCATCAACATTGAGTTTCGCGATGCCTTCGCGGGCGATGGCGTAAACAGTGGTGAAATCCAATTGCTCATCGGTCGCGCCCAAATCCAAGAATAATTCGTATACTTCCTCCTGCACCATCTCGATCCGGGCGGCCGGCTTGTCGATCTTATTGATGACCACGATCGGCTTCAATCCCAGCTCCAGCGATTTCTTCAAGACGAATCTGGTCTGAGGCATCGGGCCTTCCTGCGCATCCACGACCAAGACGACAGAATCGATGGAACGCAAAACGCGCTCCACTTCACTGCCGAAATCGGCATGGCCGGGAGTATCCACGATATTGATCTTGTCTCCTTTATAATCAATGGAACCGTTCTTGGAATAAATGGTGATGCCGCGCTCTTTTTCCAGCGCATTCTGATCCATAGAAAAATCATCGGCCACCATGCCGGTCTGTTTGAGCAGTTTGTCAGTCAATGCCGTCTTGCCATGATCCACATGAGCGATGATGGCAATATTCCTAATTTCCATAAAGTCTGAATTTCTTATTATAATTCAACTATTTTATCACAAAACATAATATTTGTCAAATTAAAGCCGAAAAGAAAAGCTCTCCCGATATCTTCGGGAGAGCGTAAATTTTGCAAATCATCTATCCGGCTAATATTGCGGGCAGTTTCTTCCCGCTTCTTCAAAACAATTATACGGACACGACGGCCGTTTCTCGCAACAAGCGCAAGGATCATCATCAAAGCCGTCTTGAAAACCGAAGTTGTAGAAATGATCGCTGGCCTGCTGTTCATTGATGACTCTGATATCCAGATTCTGATCGTTAGACATGAAATGGGCAATGACCTGAGGAACATCATGCTTCGCATGCAAGCGCTGGGCTAACTTCTCTCGCGCCTCAATGGAGTTTCTGGCATGAAAGACATTCTCGATTGTCTTGATTTCCGTCTTCAAGCCGCCTTCATTGTCATTGTATTGCGGATATCGCACTATCGTCTTAAACCATTTCTTGGTTTTTCTCTCAATCATGGCTTAGCGCTCCGATTTTCTTCCGGCCTGTCTTTGCCGAAAGCCGCAATACAAACCGTCTTGACGATTTCATAAAAGCACGCTCCGATTCCAAGACCAAAAAACATTCCAAGAATGATCCACGCCATCGTATTCGAATCCAAATTCATGACATTACTCCTTCTGGTTTTGATATTTGCTTCTCAATGAACTGATCAATATATATAAATCGACTGATGCTTAATCATACTCTTTTTTAAGAATTTGTCAAGTCCTGAGGATTATCCAAATTAAGCCGATTTCTTGAACTTTACACTGAAAAAAGGATCATATTCCACCTCAAATTCATCCTTAACCTTGACTGTCTCCCCTTTCATAAGCGTCGAAAGAGCGATATCGGAAAGCATATCCAAATCCGATTCCAAATCTATTTTCATATCATCGAGCTTAGTGAATTCTGAAGAGAATTGCGCCTTGATATCGCCCTCGATCTGCTGTTTCTTGGCTTTCAAGTCTTTGAGATCCGCTGTAATTTTCTGATACTCCTGAGAAGTGCTGAGAGCATCACGATATGCGTCTTTGAGTTTTTTCTGTTCTTTGCGATTGGTGCGGATACGGATAAACACTTCCTGCAGATTGGACATAGGTTGATATGATATTTAATTTTAAATTACTGCGCGGCTGCCAAACCGCTGCCATTGATCAGCCGGCTGATGACTTGATTTCTCTGAGACAAAGAAGAACAATGGAGAGCGATAAGAATTTTCCCGTCTTTCCTGACTACGGCGTTGCGTTGCGCTTCCACCAGATAACCGGATTTTGAGGCATCCGGCCCCATGGCCAGCAGGCTGTTATTGCGATTGGCCACAATGACATCCCGAGGAGTTCCATCTGCCTGTTCAACGGTAAAGCCGTAATAGACGGTGCGCGTGCCTTCGGCGATCCAACTGTTGTCAAAAGCGGCATAAGCCAATTTGGCATATTCTTTGGCGGTGGAAATATTATTCTCAGACAAGCCGGACATTTCCGCGAAATGCGTCTTGGTTAAGCCCAGTTCCTGGGCCTTGGCATTCATTCTGGCGATAAACTCGGCGCGCGTCATGCCGCTGTTATCAGCCAGTATCGCCGCCGATTGATTAGACGATGCCGAAAGCATGGCAACCCACAAATCGATCACTCTTAATTTATCGCCCGCCTTCAAGTTTATTTCCGAGGTTGTGCCGCAAGTCTGCAGAGTGCAGGGATAATTGATTTCTTCATCTGTGATTTCTATCACCTTATTCCAATCCGGATTCGTTTCCATAAATACCAGAGCGGTCATGACCTTGGTCAGTGATGCCAGCGGCAGGATCCTATCGCTTTGCGCTCCGTCAAAATATTTCTCGCCGTCATAACCGACATAGGCGATGCCGGTCCAAGCCGGATCATAAGTGAATTGTTTATCATTCATGGTAATCTGCCGCAACAGAGAATCGGGAGCGGAAAGGCCGATCACTTTGGCTGCGGCGTATAAATCCCTATAATTCGCCATCCAGTAACAAATGCCATCAGCCGGATTCAAATAGCATGGCCAAACGCCTTCGCGCGGCGAGATGATGATTTTTCCCGAATACTTTGACCTTAAGGACGCAGGCGTCTTTGCCTTGTTATTTTTGGCGATACTGTCATATTTCTTGACTGGAACTTTTATGCCGACCGCGGCAACCAGCTCATTGATATCGTTATCATCCCTAAGATAATATCTCTCCTTGTCCGTCGGATCGATATACCATAATTTATTAAACTTATCCTTTTGCAGGATCAATCTGCCCAAGACATTATTAACCGTCAAGGGCGGAGCTTTGGCCTTTTTTTTGACCGCAGCATTGGCTGCGTCTGCAGGATATGCCAGAGAAAAAATTGCAGCGATGATGAAAACTGATAAAAGTGATTTTTTATTCATGTGGGCATTATATCATTTATATCTTGGCAATGCAAAAAGACTGAACACTTTTTGTGTTCAGTCTTATGGAATATCATTTAAGCCGACGGGGGCATAATGTTATTGGGATCGAGATAATTGACTTCCGGTATGATCTCCATGTTATCTATGCCGGGCAGCGAACCAATCCAATTCATTTCCACATTCCTGGTAGAGCCGCTGACGAATTGAGGAATAGCCAGATAATTGACGGCCGTCGCGCTACTGCCGCTATAAAGAATTACGACCAATCCCGCCTCCCAATAGCTGTACGGCGATTGATTGGAGATGGTGAACTTTACCCGGGAAGGATCTCCCGCCTTAAGCGCGGGAATGAAGATGTTATTTTCTATGAGAAAACGCTCGCGATTATTGGCGATGGCCGGAAAATCAGTGATCTTAGTCCATTTAATGTTCGTAAGTTGCAGCTTGGCCGACGAATCCGGCTTGCCCAGAGCCAGAAGCAGCTTGCGCTGGCCCGGCAATGCGAAGCCGGGATATACCGTAGCTTGAACGTTATCGACAAAAGCATAATCAAATGTCGCCAGCCAATTGGCATTGGGATTTTTGACTTCCGACATAAGATCGTAACGATCGCTGCCATTGCTGAAGGATTGGATGTCAGAAACGCTAAGATTCTGCGGCTTATTGGCTTCAATCCCCGGCAATACAGCGTTGGAAGTGAATAATAATTCATTGGTCTGCCGATTAAGACGCTGATAATCCAAGCCCCACAGAGCCAAGCCGTATATGGCATAACCCCAAAAAAGGCAATTCAAGATAACCATCAGCACGATGAATATTTTTCTCAGCAGCAGCTTATTGGACACCAAAAAATAACTCACTTTGAGCTGGAAATCAGACAGGCCGGAAGACGATGAGGATGTAATGTCAAGCATAAATTATTGCTGACTATATTATAGCACAATTCAACTCCAAGTTCAGCAAAGGAAAACTCTTGGCTTCTTTCTCGCCGACTTCCAAAATCAAGCGATGCAGATCATAAGTCAATTGATTCTGGCTTTTGGCCTTGAGTTGCGGCCGATAGCCAAGTTGCGATAACAATTCAAACAGCGAACGATTAAGAACCAATTGCGATTCTTGATTGTTTTTTGCGCCGGATAAACAAATGAAGAAATTTTCCAATATGGCGAATATCCGCTCATCGGGATTGTCATCAATGATCAGATTATTCGCGGCTTCCAGCAGGAAGCAGGCGCTAGAGATCTTGAGCCGATCTTCGCCATTGATGCCGAAATTCTTCTTGATCTTAGCTCCGGCCAGCCGATAAAATCCCCGTCCGGAAGCGACCATTATTTCGCTTAAATAAAAATAATCCAGATGAGGCGCCAGCTTGGAACTGATCTTCATCGCGCCCTTGGCGAGCGCCGTGATCTTGCCCAGCTCTTTGGTATAAAAAACATATTGGCGGTCAAAATCGCCTCTCGGAGATTTTCGCAAAACAAAAGCATCCGTCAAGACAGTCATAACCTATTCATTTGAATCCAAATAGCTCTGCAGCATGATCATCGCCGCCACATCGTCATCCCTTTTATCGCGCCTGAATTCCCGAGTGCCGGTGCCCAGCTTATGGGCCTCGGCCGAAGAAAAACGTTCATCTTGAAACGCGACTTCAACCGGAACTGTTTCCTTGAGTTCCGAAGCGAATTTCTTGACATTTTCCGTCTGCGACGAAGATCCGCCGATGGTATTTATCGGCAAGCCGACAACAATCAAGCCGATCGACTCGGCTTTTATGATATCATTGATCGCTTCAAATAATTTTTCCCGCGTGGCGCCTTGGATTATCCGATAAGGCAAAGCCAAGCGGGATTCATCATCGCCTATCGCCAGACCGACTTTTGACTCGCCGTAATCTATTCCTAAATATTTCATAATATTTTATTTTGTAAGAATCTGGCAGCCGTCTTCTGTGACGGCGACAGTATGTTCAAAATGAGCCGACAATGATTTGTCGGCAGTGACGATAGTCCAGCCGTCATCAAGAGTATCTATTTCCCAGCCGCCGATATTGACCATCGGCTCTATCGCCAGCACCATGCCGGCTTCCAATGCCACATCGCGCATGTCATACGACGGCCAATAATTCGGCACTTGCGGATCTTCATGCGCCGAAAATCCGACGCCGTGGCCGCATAACTGACGCACGACCGAATAGCCGTTTCTCTCAGCGACTCCCTGCACCGCCTTGGCGATATCGGATAGCTTATTGCCCGGCTTCACTTTTTTTATTCCGGCACTAAGCGCTTCCTGCGTCACTTTTATCAGCTTGTTGGCTTCCGGCTTTATTTCTCCGACCGCTACCGTCCGCGCCATATCGGTGTATAAGCCCAAATACTTTAGGCCGCAATCAAGGCTGACGATGTCGCCGTTTTTTAATTTCCTCCGCAGCGAAGGAATGCCATGGACGACTTCATAATTTACAGAGATGCAAAGCGCGGCCGGATAGACATGCTCCGCCCATGCCGCCTTATAATTCTTGAAGCTCGCCTCGGCGCCGGCCGCCTCGATCAGCTTCTCGGCATAATCGTTAAGCTCACCGGTCGTAATCCCCGGCTTAACTTTTTTGACAATCTGATCCATGATCTTGGCGAGCATTTTTCCGCCCTGCGCTATCGTCTTGATTTGTTCTTTATTCTTATACTTTATCATGGGTTAATTATACAGCAAATCAGCTATTTTGGCTAATTTATATAATTTATTTTGGCTAAAATAAGATAAAATAAATTCATCAATATGATTAATGCCGTTGACAAAACCTCAACTTTCCGCTAAGCTGTGAAATAATAGATTAACGTCCGTTACAACCCCAAAGGAGAAATTTGGCAATGGAACAGCCGAAGAAAATAATGACAAAAAACTGCTTTATTGATTATGCCAACACCGTAACATCATTAGCCATCGCCCTGATCATCGTCGCTATAATCGCCAAAATCCTTATCTACAAAGAGCCGGCGGCGCAAATTATCCCCTCCAAAATGCAAATCGTGGAAAATCAGTGGCTAGTGCCGCCACCAGAGATAACAGCGATCAGCGCTTGGGACAAGGATCATAATTACCGTTTGGTCAGAGTCAATGGCCAACTGGCCTTCCAATGCGGCCGGGAAAACGGTTTGCTGTCTTTCATGCCGGCGGGCACGGCCAAAAAAGTGGAGGATTACTTTGCCGGCAAACACCCAACCACTGAAGGCGAAAAATAGGACTTTTGCAGAAAACCCGCTCAGCATGTGAAATGCCGAGCGGGTCTTTTTATCAAACCTATTTCCAATTGATCCTGCTTCTGAGATCCATCACCATCTTATGAACGATCTGCTGATAGACTTCTTCGATATGCTTCTCGCCGTCAATCGTAATCAGCATGCCCTTGTCTTGATAAAACTTGACGATGGCATCAGTCTCGCGATGATAAATATCCAACCGCGATTGCACTGTTTCCGGCTTGTCGTCTTCACGCTGGAACAGCGGTTCGCCGCAAGCGTCGCAGACAGCCGGATCCTTGGGCGGAGAATATTTGAGATGATAAGTATGGCCGTTCTTGCAGACGCGGCGTCCGCTCATCCGTTCAATAATCGTCGCATCAGAAACGTCAATCAAAAATACATAATCCACATCAGCATTCTGATCCAAAAACTGCGCCTGCTCCAGCGTCCGCGGAAAGCCGTCCATGGCATAACCCAATTTGCAATCAGCCTGTTTTATCCTATCAGCCACCAAGCGATTGACCAGCTCGGTCGGCACCAGCTTGCCATTATCCATATAGCCCATAACTTCCTGAGCCAAAGGATTGCTCAAGTCAGCTTTGATGTTATGCAAGATGACTCCTGTTGAAATATGCGGAATGTCAAAAGTCTTGGCAACAAGCTCCGTCTGCGTCCCCTTGCCGGAAACCGGCGGCCCCAAAACAATCAGCTCGAACGGCTTTTCATTCTTGTTCATAAATTTATTTGAATTATGCTGTATTTGATTTTAATGTGAGCGTTTAAAAATCTTGTGCTGATTTAATGCGGGAACGACTAGAAAATTATCGCAAGCCCGTAATCGGGCGTCAGATAATTTTCAGGAGTGAAGCATTAAATCTAGCCATGATTTTTATCAGCGAACGACTTTTTCTTTTTGTTAGCTTTTTCTTTTCCTAGAAAAAGAAAAAGTAAGAATATTATATTTCTTCGTAATCGCGCATCGCGAGTTGCGCATTGATCTGCGTCACCATTTCAATGACCACGGACACGACGATCAGAAGCGAAGTACCGCCGATAACCAGGCTGCGGGTGCCGGTGAGCTGAGCCGTCAGAAGCGGCAAAACGGCGATCAAGCCGAGAAATAGCGCGCCGGTCAGAACGATCCTGGTGACAATATGCTGAAGGTATTCGGCAGTAGACTTGCCCGGACGGATGCCCGGCACGAAGCCGCCCTGCTTCTGCAGATTTTCCGCCACCTGATCGGGATGGAAAATGACCGCAGTATAAAAATAAGTGAAAGCCACGACCATGGCAAAATAGGTTACGCCGTAGAATAATTGGTCTTGGAATAATCTGATGACCCACTGGGCCGACTGGGCGACCCAAGGAGTCTTGACGCCGACGAATAATTGCCCTACGGTCTGCGGAATCAGAATGATGGAAATGGCGAAAATTATCGGAATGACTCCGGCCATATTCACCCGCAAAGGCAAATGAGTTGATGCTCCGCCGGTAGTCTGGCCGCCCCTGATCTGGCGGGCATATTGCACGGGAATATTCCTTTGGCCTTCAGACATGACGACGACGCAAATGATCGTGATTAAAGCGATAATCGCAAACAGCGCCATATTGATTATTTCGGCCTGATTGAAATTAGTCATCGTCTGAGTGAAACTGGACGGCAATCCGGAAACGATGCCGGCGAAAATCAAAAGCGATATGCCGTTGCCGATTTTCTTTTCGGAAATCAGCTCGCCCAGCCACATCATAAAGATCGTGCCGGCGGTAATCGCCGCCAAGCCGAAAATCAAATCAGTCTGATTGAAATTCTGGAATATCTGGGCTCCGCCCGGAGAACTGCGCAAAATCTGGATCATGCCGAAACCTTGAAGGATCGCCAGCGGCACGGTCAGCCAGCGAGTCCACATATTGATCTTATTGCGCCCATACTCGCCTTCTTTGGACAGCTCTTCCAGCTTCGGCACCACCATGGTGAGCAATTGGAAAATAATGGAGGAAGTGATGTAAGGTCCGACGCCAAGCATGACGACGGAAAAATTATCCATGGCGCCGCCGGAAAAGATGTTCATCATGCCTAAAATCTGATTGTTGGCGAACAGATTCTTCAGGCCGGCCGCATCTACGCCGGGAATAGCGATATGCGCGGCAATCCGGGAAATGATCAAAATGGCCAAAACGAACAGGATGCTGTGGCGCAAATCTTTCAGCTTCCAAATTTTGGATATTTGTTCAAACATAGAAGTAGTTTTTAGCTTGTGGCTCGTAGCTTGTAGCTTGTGGTAAAAAATAATTCATTAATTTCCTACCAACTACAACCTACAAGCTATTTCCTAATTTCTGCCTTGCCGCCGGCGGCTTCAATCGCCGCTTTGGCAGTCTCAGAGAAGGCGTTGGCGATGACAGTCAATTTCTTGGAGATTTTTCCATCGCCCAAAACTTTGACTTTGGTCTCGCGCTTATCCAACAGCTCCATTTGGATCATTTTCTTGATATCGACTATCGCGCCGTCATCAAACGCATTGAGTTCGCTCACATTGACGACCGGAAACTTCTGCTTAAGGGATTTGAAACCGCGAAGCTTCGGGGTGGAAAGCATTACCTGCTTCATGCCCAAAGCCTTGAGCCCGGACACGCCGCTTCTGGCTCTCTGGCCCTTCATACCCTTGCCGGAATAAGTTCCGCGCTTGCCGCCGCGGCCGATGACCTTGCGCTTCTTGGTCGAACCTTGGGCCGGTTTTAAATTTGATAAAGTAATTGGCATATCTAAAAATTATTTCGTTTCTTCTTTAGCGGCTTCTTCCTTGATCTCCGCCTTGGCTTCTTTCTTGTCGGCGAATTTATTTTTCTTCAGGCTGGAGAGCGCCAGCAAAGCGGCGCGGATATTATTGACTTTATTGTTAGAGCCGAAAATCTTAGAGCAGGCGTTCTCAATGCCGGCGAGTTCCAATACCGTCCTGACGGCGCCGCCGGAAATAATGCCGGTACCGGCCGGAGCGGGCTTCAACATGATCCGAGCCGCGCCCAATTTCAAATGGACCGAGTGGGCGATCGTGCCGTTTCTCAAACCGACTTTGATCATGGATTTCTCGGCTTGGCGGACGGCTTTCTGCACAGCCATCGGAACATCCTTGGCTTTGGCCAGACCCATGCCGACTCGTCCTTTCCTATCGCCGATCACGACGCAAGCGCGGAAGCTCATTCTTTTTCCGCCGGCCATGACGCGAGTGACGCGGGCGATCTCAACAATGCTCTGATCGAATTCAGGCTTTTCGCGTTGGGGCTTCGGTCCCCGTCTGCGGGAATCTCTTTTATCTTTTTCTTTGATGTCTTTAGGCATATGTATTCTGGATTAAATCTTTATTCCGCCTTCGCGAGCGCCTTCGGCTAGCGCTTTGACCGATCCGTGGTATTTGAAAGATCCGCGATCAAAAACCGCTTCACTGATCTTGGCCGCCTTGGCTTTTTCGGCTATCAACTTGCCGACTTCAAAGGCTTTTTCCACCTTGGTCTTTCCAGTTTTGACTTCCTTGTCGCTGGCGCTGGCCAAAGTGACACCCTTATCATCATTGATCAATTGGGCATAGATATGGCTCAGGCTGCGATAAACAGACAAGCGAGGCGTATCTGCCGTGCCGGAAATCTTGGCGCGAACGCGCTTGGCGCGTCTTTCGACTCTTAGATTCTTGGATTTTACTTTATTCATATTTACCCTGTTAAATAAGATTTGCTCTTACTTTATACTTATTTTATCCATTATTAATTTAATATTACTTGACTTCCTGTCTATTCGCAATTTCTTGCAAATCTAATTTTAAATCTTTAAAGATTTAAAATTTATTAAACAGGGTGAATTATTTAGCCTTAGCTGCCGCCTTGCCGGCCTTCTTGACAAAAGCTTCACCGACATATTTGATGCCCTTGCCTTTATACGGTTCGATTTTCTTGATCTTCCTGATCTGAGCGGCTGTCTCGCCGACTAACTGCTTGTCAATGCCGGAAATTGTCATGACATTGGCTTCAACGGCGATAGCGATTCCAGCGGGAATATCGTAGACAACCGGATGGGAAAAACCGACATTAAGATTGACTTTATTCCCGGCCACGGCATATTTCATGCCGACGCCGTTGATTTCCAATTTCTTGGTAAAGCCGTTCGTCACGCCCTCAATCATATTCCTGATCAAACTGCCGAAAAGGCCCCAAAGCGCGCGCTGGGATTTATCATTTTCATCAGCGATCTTGACTTGGACGGCTTCAGCCGTCACCTCGACCTTAACCTGGGGGTGGATCTTTTGGCTCAAGCTGCCCTTCGGACCTTTGACCTCGATGACATCGCCAGTCAATTTGACTTCGACGCCGGCAGGTATGATTATTGGATTTTTTCCGATTCTAGACATAAAAATAATATTAGTAGACTTCGCACAAAACTTCGCCGCCCAAGCCCAATTTCTTAGCCTGCTTATTGCTCATCAAGCCTTGCGAAGTCGATAAAATCGCCACGCCGTAGCTATCCATAACCACCGGCAAATTATCTTTTCCGACATACTGCCTCTGGCCTGACTTGGAAATCCTCTTGATGCCGGAAATAGCCGGAGTCTTGCCTTCGTATTTCAAGACTATTTCAAGGCCGCCGAATTCATATCCTTCGGTGCCCGGCTTTATTTCTATGATATCAGAGATGTAGCCTTCGCGCTTGAGAATTTTTGCTAGTTCCAATTTAAGCTTGGAAAAAGGCAAATAAACCTTCTCTTTTTTGGCTTTGCCGCCATTTCTGATTCTTGTCAGCATGTCTGCTATTGGATCTGTCATATTTATAGTTGATTACCAAGATGATTTAGTGATGCCCGGGATCTGTCCGCCGGTCGCCAGCTCGCGGAAACAGATGCGGCATAGCTTAAAGTCCCGCATATAACCGTGCCTGCGCCCGCAGCGCCAGCAACGATTAACCTTTCGGGAAGTGAACTTAGGTGTCTTTTTTGATTTAGCGATTTGTGCTTCGGTAGCCATATGTTAATTTTAACCAATTATGATTTCTTCTGCATCGGGAAGCCCAATAAGCGGAATAATTCTTCCCCGGCCTCGCGCGTCTTGGCATTGGTCGTAATATTTACCTGCATGCCATGGATCCGCTCCACCTCATCAGAACGGATTTCCGGAAACACGATGTGCTCTTTGAAACCGATTGACATATTGCCCTGCTTATCGATCACCTTGGAAGAAACGCCGCGGAAATCGCGGATGCGAGGCAATGACACATTGATCAATTTATCCAAAAAGTCGTACATTTTCTGGCCGCGCAAAGTGACGACTACGCCGACCACCATGTTTTCCTTGACCTTGAAAGCCGAGATGGCATTCTTGGATTTGGTGCGGATCGGCTTCTGGCCGGTGATGCGGCGCAGATTATTTTCCACATTATCCAATAAGCCGCTATCGGTGTTGCGGGAGTTGATGCCGACATTGATCGAGACTTTGACTACTTTCGGCACTGACATGATATTCTTATAGCCGAGCTTCTCTTTCAAAGCCGGTACGACCTCGGAAACATATTTTTTATGTAATCTTGATTCCATATATGATTAGATTGTTTCTGAACACTTTTTACAAACCCTTGATTTGACCTTGCCTTCGATCTTAAAGCCGATGCGGGCCGGCTTGCCGCATTTCGGGCAGACCAAAGCCGTCTTGGAAACCGGCACGGCTGACGGGAACTGGATGCGCTGGCCTTTTTCTCCGGCCTTCCTGGCTTTCTGATGCTTGATAAGCAAATTCAAACCCTCGACGACTAATTTGTTTTCCTTAGTCATCACTTGCAATACCTTGCCGGACTTCCCTTTGTTCTTGCCAGCCAGCATTATTACTTTGTCGCCTGTTTTTATCTTCATATAATAATTGATTATAGCACTTCCGGCGCCAATGAAACGATTTTCTGATAGCCCAGATTCCTTAATTCCCTGGCTACCGGCCCGAAGATGCGAGTGCCTCGCATTTCCTTCTTGGCATCGATCAAAACAACGGCATTATCATCAAAACGGATATAAGATCCGTCAGCTCGCCTGGTTTCTTTTCTGGTCCTGACGACAACGCCCTTGACCACATCGCCCTTCTTGACCTGGGAATGCGGAGCGGCTTCCTTGACCGACATCGTGACGATATCGCCGATCCGGCCATAGCGCTTCTTATAGCCGCCGGCCACATTGAAGACCGCCAATCTCTTGGCTCCGGTATTATCTGCTGATTTTACTATGCTTCTTAATTGGATCATATGAGTTTAATAGATAACTCTCCATCTCTTATCCTTGGACAGAGGGCGGCATTCCACAAAATTGACGATGTCATCAACCTTGAATCGGCCTTTTTCGTCGTGCACTTTATATTTCTTGTTGACGCGATAACGCTTCTTCAATTTCAGATGCATCTTGAAAGACTCAACTTTGACGACGATGGTCTTGTCCATTTTATCGGAAACGACGGTTCCCTTGAATTTTCGGTATTTCTTTTCCATATTTACCCCGTTGAATAAGATTCGCTTCATCTTATTCGTATTTTAGTATTATATTCAATTTATCTTGTTAATCTATTTTATGATCCTTCATATCCTGCGAATCTGATTTCAAATCATCTTCATGATTTGAAATCTATTCAACAGGGTGAATTATTTCTTTTTGCCGTTTGCCACCGTCATGATGCGGGCGATATCGCGCTTGATCGTTCTGATCTCGCGGACGCTTTTAAGCTGGCCTTGGTGCGCTTTAAAGCCCAATTCGTCCAACTGTTTCCGGGCATCCTTAAGCAGCTGATTAAGCTCGGGAAGTTCCTTGAGTTGTAATTCCTTGATATTCATATAAATTGATTTATTGGGCTGGGCTGATTTATTTCTTAACGAATTTGGCTTTGACCGGCAGCTTGTAAGCTGCCAGCTCCATGGCTTCCTTGGCCTGGGATTCTAAGATGCCGTCGATTTCAAAAATTATCGCGCCGGCTCTGACTGAAGCGACATAATACTCCGGAGCGCCTTTTCCGCCGCCCATCGTTGACTGGGAACCCTTGTTGGTAATGGCGGAATGCGGGAAAATCCTGATCCAAGTCTTGCCGCCGCGCTTGACATATTTGGCGATGACGCGCCGGGCGGCTTCGAGCTGCTGGGCGGTCACCCAGCCGGCAGTCGTGGCCTTAAGGCCGTAATTGCCGAAACTCAAATAGTTGCCCTTGGTCGCTTCGCCCTTGCGGCGGACATCAGGACGATGCTGCTTTCTGTGTTTTAATTTTTTAGGCATCAACATATTGCAGTATTATATAGGGATGAATTTATTTATTGGTTTCTTCCTTCTTCTTGTCTTCAAAGATATCGCCGCGATAAATCCAGACTTTGATTCCAATAGTGCCGTAAATAGTCTGGGCTACACCGCGGGCGTAATCGATATCGGCGCGCAAAGTATGAAGCGGAACCTTGCCGTATAAAAACAGTTCCCGGCGGGCGATTTCCGCGCCGTCAAGACGGCCGGAAATTATCACCTTGACGCCCTTGGCTCCGGCCTTCTCTGCCCGGCCCATCGCCTGTTTGACCACGCGACGGAAAGGCGTACGCTTCTCAATATCGGTGGACATGGCTTGGATCAAGCAAGCGGCATCCAAATTCGGATTGGCTATTTCAATGATATTCAAATCGATTTTCTTAATGCCTCTTTTGCGGGAAAAAGCGTCTTTGAGAAACTTGTCTTTGATGTCATTTCGCAGATCATCAGCTCCGGAACCGCCACGGCCGATAATCAGACCCGGACGGGCGGCATTCAAATTAATGGTGATGCTGCCGGCTGAGCGCTCAATCTCCACTGAGGAAATTCCCAAGTTCTTGAATTTAGTCCTGATATATTTCTTGATCCGCATATCCTGCATCAGATATTCGGCAAAATCAAGCTCGGCAAACCATTTGGCATCCCAAGTTTTGTTTATTTTCAGTCTAAATGCTTTGGCGTTGACTTTTTGACCCATATATATTGATTATTTGCTTCCGGTTTTTCTATTTAATACCCTGCTGGCAAAACCCTTAGTGCTGGCGCCGGTTTTTTTCGTTCCTTTATCTTCCGCTTTCTGATTGATATCTTTGATTTCGTCAAATTCGGCGCTGCCGACCTTGATTATGTCGCTATCATCAACTTTTTTGGCAATCTTCTGCTTGCCGGAAGCGACGATTTCCTCAAGGATCATTTCAACATGGCAAGTCATCTTGCGCAACGGAGTGGCTCGGCCCTGGGCGCGAGGC
>Ga0172369_10005234_pt1 | contig 16052 bp, 17 predicted proteins | sample LakKiv25m_FD_114539 | JGI IMG/M metagenome (GOLD analysis project Ga0172369, IMG submission 114539) | Freshwater microbial communities from Kabuno Bay, South-Kivu, Congo - kab_022012_11.25m | ecosystem: Environmental > Aquatic > Freshwater > Lake | place: Democratic Republic of the Congo...
AAACATTCCCGATTGATCAGGTTTTGCCGTAATCAGCGTCCCATTGGGCTTCGCATGGCCCTTTTTGTCGTTTTCCTTCTGCCTTCTCCGACAGGCTGCTAGTGGGTATTCATCATACTGGCTTGAAAGTCTTAGCCCCTGTAGGCTTGCCTGTGGTCTTTCTCTAAACGCTAGAGGCTTACCAGCAGTGCTCTCCGTAGAGAAACAAACAACATAGTAACGAACTGCCCAGGGTTTTACCCAAACAGGAATATAGCTTGAACCAAAGTAACCAATTAGCTGGTTTTCAAGGTCAGAGTTATCCATCTTCGTTACAGTCACATCTGAAGCGTTGTAGCTAATTACGCTTGAGGCTAGAGCTTTGAAATCACTTAGAGCAACGATTGAAGCCTTGTCTGCTTTGTTAATTACAAGCTCAATTCCCATAGCATTTCCGTCATGCTCTGCAACTAGTTCAATGAGGTTGTTTACGTCACTGTTTGCTAGAGCAGCAGCTCTGGCTACAAAGTGGTTATGTGAAGAAGCAAATGTAGTTCCACCTCTTGTGCTCACAGGGGTTACACCATCATTGTTATAGAATCTCTTGACGGTTAGTGAAACACCGTTGTAATTCTTGTCAACAAAGGTGAAATTAGCGTTGTTATAAACAGCTTTCTTTAGTGAATCAAGAACTGCTTGCTGGTGGCCAAGTTTCATAGCATTGTAAGCAGCAGCTACTTCAGCAGGAGTCGCAGTCTTGAAATAAACACTTGACCAACCAATTGAATTTCTGAATAGCTTTAGAGGGAATGAAACAGTCTCACCATCTGCTAATTTTTGTGAAGGAGCTAGACCAAGTTCATCTACTTCAGTCATTGTATTTACACCTGAAGCGTTTAGAGCTGTGCTCTGAATAGTCACAGGTTCTGCATACTTGGCTAGAGCTTCTCTAACTTCACCATTGTAGTAATTTAGGTCTCTTGAAATAACATCCCAAATCTTATCTAGACCAAATTCAGCAGCGGAAGCATACTTCACTGCTAATAGGTCTTGTACAGTAAAAGTTCCAGTTGTACCCATTTTCTAAAATCTCCTATTTGATAACAACAATGTCAGTCGAGGTAACAGCTATAGCAAATGGGGTATCAGCAGAAGCTACCTTGGCATCTGAAATCTCACCAGCAGTATCACTTACATAGAAAAGAGCACCTGGTGTGAGTCCAGTTGAAATATTGAATCGTCCACCCTTACCAATAATGGTCATTGGACAACCAGAAACAGTAGTAGTACCAGCTAGACCAACAAAGTCAGGTACATTGGCAATAGTGCACTGAGATGAAATCGCTTTCTTAATCGTCCCAGCAGAGGTAATGTAAACAGGCATTCCCACAGTAATATCTTCACCAGTTTTGAGACCAGCTACCATGTTTGCATGAGAGAATGAATTTACATCTAGGTTTGGCGTTACAACAGTAATATCAGCCATTTTGAAATCTCCTAAATAAATCTTCGTGTTTTGTTTTGAGGATTGGGTTTTTGTTCCACTTCACTTCTTTTTGGAGTCGAAGGAATGGTTCTTTTCGCAGTTTTATTTCTTGAAGCAAGCCATTCAATTTTTTCTAAAACTGTAAGCTTAGAAATGAGAGGTTTGAATTCATCTGGAATATCCTCCAGTTGAGGTGAGAGAAACTTTTCAATCTGCTCTTCATAACTTTTGATAGTGGTTTCAAGTGATAGTTTTTCAGAAGAGTGTTCTTCAACTAATTTTTTGGCTTGCTCTTTTTCTCTTCTAACTCTCTCAGCTATCATCTTGTCAACTTCTGCCTGTTTGAAAATCCTCTCTGGTTTTACGACATCTTCGGTCTTAGGCTCTTCAATGGCTGTATCTAATTCATCTGTCATATTTTTCTCCTTAGTTTTGAGTCTCAAGTTTGACTGACCAAACTTACGTTTGTATCTTGCCCCATTGGAATAACTAATGATTACAGGGAGTAGGTAACGGAGGCAATTAACTACTCCCTGTCTACTAATAGACGTTAATTTCTTGTCACTTTATGTAAAATCTAGCCAAGATTTTCTAACGAAAGGCATCTTTTCTGTTGAATGTAATCAACATGGTTATTGTGACGCTCAATTTTTATCAATGCTTTTGCCCACTGCTCATTTCTGTAATTTTCATAACAGTACTTACAAAGGTCACTATTTACAAAAGCAAGCCCCTTTCCACAGATAGCACATTTTTTATACATTTTCAATTCTCCAATTTACAATCTTCCAAAGCTGTTTACCTTACTTTCATTTTCTGGATTTGTTGTTACTCCCTGTTTCAGAAAAGCTTGCCTTGCAAGCTTTTCTAGCGTAGGGATTGTTTACAATCCCGTAGCTTTGAATTTTTCAAAAACTTTTTATTAATCAACTAGATACAAGTTTCCCAGCGTCGCTAGGTCAGAATTACCGCACACTAAGAAGAAAAGTGATTGGTGTTTCAAACTTCACACGCTGGAAAACTTGGGTCTAGAGATATACGTGCGTATAAATCTATGAGTAGCCAACCTTGCTTCAATGGGTAAACCATTCTATTAGTAGGTGCGTTCAGGGTTTCAAGGTGGACGCTGGATTAGGACTACTCCCTTCAGAAACCGGGCGGAAAGAAATCTAACCTTCCTGTTATCTGATGTTTATTTTTACGAGGTTTGTCTCGGCAGCAGGGATTTTATGAAGCTGCGTTTTTGATGTCAAAGATTTTGTTGAGAGTGGCTATAAAAAGGTTTCTCGCTCTCGCGCGGAGCCACTCTCAATCGAATTTATTTTCTAACTATATATAATTATAGCAAAAAAGGCTGAACCATGTATATTCTAGCTTTTCATAGACTGCACAAGGACCAACCACATACCAAACAAGTTAAGCATCTACTCACCACGATTACCTCACTTCCACATTCAGGACAAACGATTTTTTCAGTTTCATCAGTATCTTGTTCACTTTCAGGTTCCATCTCAGCCTCCGAAAATAATGTGTAAGCACCAAATAACCATGACTACATGAAAATGAAATAGCACCATCCATAAATCTTCAAAATTTATTTTCATCTTTCACCTCTACGATTGTTTCTATAAAGCATTTGATAAAGTCTTTTGTTCTATATTTTTTGTCAAAGTACTTCCATTCACCACGAAATCTAAATTGTCTGACAGTTGTGTCTTTTAGGTCTATATCTACTTCAGGGTTGAAAACCTGATGTTCTGCAACGATTAGAATTGCTGACTTGCCTGATTTTTCTAAATCGTCTGTCATTCTCTCAAGTGCTAGTCTCTGACCATAAGGCAAATTCTTACCAACCTGCTTGCACTCAATCAAGATAAAAAGCTTATTATCGTACTCAATAAAGGCATCTAAATCTGTTGCAGACTTGTTATCGTCTAGAAGTCCATCAAAATTTATTAGCTGCTTTAGCAAATTTCGATTTACAAAATGTGTCTCCATATCAAAAAATTACCTCCCAAAGAATATTTGGGATTTCTATTTACTGTTGGAAATCCTGAAGCAAATTCACCTTGTATCTAACCTAATTTTTGTTTCTTGGTCCTATAAGTGGGCCAAACCAAATAAAATTTTATTTTTTCAGTCTATTATTAATTATAGCAGAAACTCAAAGAGCATGTATATTCTACATGTTTCCTAGGAAAGTTTTGTTGGTTGGAAATGGATACTAAAACCTTCAGAAACCTTGCCTTCTACTAGCGTTTATATCGTTCAACACACTCCGCGAAGCCATCAATTTCAGTGGTCGTCCAACCTTTATCCCACTCGTTAAAAGCATCCCCCAGATAAGTCGAACAGAAATATTTCACTCTCACGCCACCAAACTCACTTTCATATCGAGAGTATGCTTTTTTCACAACCTCATACTGTGAGGCAAATCCGCTTTTTCCAGCCAAGGAGTTTAGTTTCTTTCCTTCAGCTACTAAAGTATTCACAGAATTTGAAAGGCTTGGCGGGTAACTGATAATTTCCCATAACCTGTACAAAATTAATAAGCCAATAACAATAACTACTCCTAAAGTAATCCTAGTGAAGAGTTTTTGCATATTAGCTTTTGTTGTCTGTGTTGCCTGTTCATTTGTTTTTTCGTTCATTGTTATTCCCTCCTTTCGGTTAATTATACAATAAAAGAAAAGGGGCTAACCGAACCTCCACAAATTTCGAAAGGTATGTTAAAATATCCTAGAACAACTGATAAATTTTCGAGTTGCTTCAGAGTTTGGTAAACGCGGTGCCTGTAGTTCAATGGCAGAACGCCTGACTGTGGATCAGGAGGTTGAGGGTTCGAAACCGTCCAGGCACCCCACAAAAAAAACTACCGTTTACGCGGGAGTTTTTTTGTTTTATGTGACGCTAAAGATGTATGTGTATCAAGAAAGCGATTTTTTGCTGCGCGTCTTTTGCAGCTCATAGTCGGGGATCTCGCGCTGCAGCAAATCCAGCGAGATTTCGATCAACTCGCGCGCCTCATCCGGCGTGGTCGTCCCGGCCGTGACCATGTCGATCGGGCGGATCGTGCTCCACACAAACGCCATCCCCACAATCGGCATCAGGCGGCCCGCCGCCAGCGGTTTGATCGTCATCACCGGCTTCTTGGCGTTGCGAATCACGTTCATGATCCAGTCGATTTCGACCTGCATCATAAAACCGGCGGCGTTATAGATCTGAATATAGGTCTCAACGTCCACCCCGGTCTTGTCCGCATAGATCACCGACTCGGGCATGTGGGTGGAAAGGCCGGGGATCATGCCGCGCTCGCGAATCATCTTGGTGTATTTATCAAGGTCGCGGATCACTCCGGCGCGCCGGTCAACCAGTGCATCGGTCACAGCCTGGTGCGGCAGGCAAAAAGTTGCTCCCCAGCGCGCACAGGTATCAAACACCAGTTCTGGGTCATTTTCTTCCGGCCCGCCAGGGGAGATATTGAACCAGGGCGTATAAATCCGCGTGATTTTATGGCCTGCGGCCTGCTCGGCGTCGCAGATCGAGTCCTCCAGCAGCTGGTTCGCTGGCCCCATCACCGCGTCGATCCCATACTCCATGAATACGCTAATAATTTTGGCGATCTTCTCGCGCGTCTGGAAATCTTTGATAAATTTATCTTGGGCCAGGCTGGTGTGTGAGTATCCCAGGAACCAGTTCGAACCAACCAACATGCGCGGCAGGCTGACCCCGCCAACTGTTGTTCGCGGAAACAATTGCTCCATGCTAGAACTCCCTTCTGACAATATAGGTGGCCAAATCTTCCAATGCGTACCGCTCTGAAGTGGGCGGCGCCAGGCGCAGATTATCGAGCGCGGCGTCCACATAGCGCGCCGCGGATTCATGGCTGGCGCGGATCGCGGAACTCTCACGCACCGCGCCAATCAAATGTTCCAGGCGGTCGTCATCCTGCAGGCAGTCGCCCGCCAGCAAATCAGCGGCCTCTGCGTTTTGCGGGTTTGCCTCAGCAAATAAAATTGCCGGCATGGTGATGATCCCCGCGCGCAGATCGCTGCCAACCGGTTTTCCCAGGGTCGCCTGTTCGCCCGTGAAATCCAGAATATCGTCGATGATCTGAAACGCCATGCCGACGTTGTAACCATATTGGCGCATGGCCTCGACCACAGCCGGTTTGGCATCCGCGATAATCGCGGCAGACTGCGCGGCGGTTTCGAACAACGAAGCCGTTTTGGCGTAAATTCGTTTGAGATAGCCTTCCCGCTCCGCCTTGCAGCGGTTGGAAAAAAGCTGGCTGATTTCACCGTCGACAATGATGGTTAACGTTTGAGCAAACAGCTTCATCACCTCGATCGAATTCGTTTCCGCTGCCAGGTTGGCCGCCCGCGCGAAAATGAAGTCGCCGGTCAACACGGTTGCGCCAGGCGACCAGCGCGAATTGAGGGTTGGCATGCCGCGCCGCAGCAGCGAACCATCGATCAGATCGTCATGCACCAGCGTTGCCGTGTGCAACATTTCGATTGCCGCGGCCATCCGGATCATTCGCTCGTGGTCAGCTCCCAACATGCGCCCGACCAACATCGACAGGGCCGGCCGGATGCGCTTGCCTCCAGCCGCCAGCAGCAGGTTCAAAGCCGCCTGCAAATCCTGTTGATGACCATCCGCCTGCGAGCGCATCAGCGCTTCAATGGCCAGAATGTCATCTTGTACGGGTGAAATAAACGATGCGGTTGCGTTCAAATTTCTGCTCCCCAGGCGAAGAGCCGGGCTGCATTGGCAAGGGTTTCCTGAGCGACGACGGGATACTCCAACTGGTGCAGGGCGGCTATCTTTTCAACAATAAAGTGTGTATACATGGGCTCGTTGCGCTGACCGCGGTAAGGATGCGGCGTTAAGTAAGGGGCGTCGGTTTCGACCAACAGCGCCCGGAGCGGCAGTCGTGCGATCAGCTGCTGCCGTTCAGCGGCGTTGCGAAACGTCACCGGCCCAGAAATTCCCAGGAAGAAACCAAGCTCGACCATCTGCATCGCTTCTTCAAACGTTCCTTCGAAAGAGTGCAGCACACCCGGCCTTTCGGCCAGATTCACCCCTTTGTTGGCCAGCTCTGCCCGCCAATTCCTCAGGATTGAGGTTACATCGCCCGTCGATTGGCGGTTGTGAATGGAAACTGGCAGGCCGCTGTCCGCGGCGATCTCAAGCTGCTCGAGAAATATGGCGCGCTGTAGATCGCGCGGCGCATAATCGTGGTAGTAATCCAGCCCGATTTCGCCTATTGCGACAACTTTGCGGTGCTGGGCCAGTTCACGCAGCTCCTTTCCACTGCGCCCATTCCACGTCGCGGCGTCGGAAGGATGAACGCCCACCGCGGCATACACAATCGGATAGCGCTCCGCCAGTTCAATCGCTCTCAGGCTGGAGGGCAAATCGATTCCCGGAACCATAATCCGCGCCACGCCGCCAGCTTCCGCCCTTGCAATCACCTCGGGCAGGTCTTCCTGGAATTTGTTAAGGTTCAGATGGCAGTGGGTGTCGGTCAGCTGGCGCACGTTCAGGACAGACCAGCGATCTTTAACCCATCCGCCAGGATGGCTTTGACCTTGTCGCCATGCGTGGTTTCGCAGTAAACGCGCATGATCGGCTCCGTGCCAGAGAAACGCACCAACAGCCAGCCGCCGTCTTCCAGGCTGAACTTAAAACCATCCGAAGCGTTCAGGCCGGTCACTTTCAGTCCGCCTATCATGGCTGGGTTCGCAGCCAGAATGTTTTGCTCGCGCGCAGCCCGTTCGCCGCTAAAAGAGCTGTCGATGCGATCGTAATAATGCGCGCCAACCACTTCAAACAGGCGTTTTAACAGCTCCGATGGTTTGCTCTGCAGCTTCACCATCATGTCCAGCATGTACAGGCCGGCCAGGATGCCATCCCGTTCGGGCACATTGCCGCGGAAGGCATACCCCCCCGATTCCTCGCCGCCGATCATCGCGTCGGTTTCGAGCATTTTGGGCGCGACATACTTAAACCCAACCCCGGTTTCATGCACCGGCACGTTGTATAAAGCCCCCAGCTTGTTCAGCATCCCGGTCGTCGACAGCGTCTTCACAATCGGCCCGCGTTCGCCGCGCACTTCCAGTAAATAATAGGCCAGCAGCGCGTAAACCTGCAGTTGATTGACAAAAACCCCGTTCTCATCGCCGACACCCAGCCGGTCAGCGTCGCCGTCAGTCACCAGCAGAACATCCGCGCCCATCGCAATCGTCTTCGCCAACCCAACGTCAATATTCGGTTGGATCGGCTCGGGCCGCTTCATCTCGGGGTAAACCGGGTTGCGCTGGTTGTGGATCTCGGTGATGCGCGTGCTGCCGCCTTCCAACAGGCGCGGGAACCAACCTGCCCCGTTGCCCCACATGCAGTCAACGACGACATTCAACCCGGCGTTGCGGATGGGTTCCAGGTCGATTAAATTTTTCAAGTGCTCGATATAGGCTGGCGCCGGGTCAAAGCGGGTGATTTTACCCGCCGCGATGGCTTCTTTGGCCGGCATCCGCCGAACCTGCGCCACATCCTCTGGGATCAAGCTTTCGATCAGCTTCAACCCATCGGGGTCAATCGCTCCGCCATATTCATTGCGCACTTTATAGCCATTGTCGGTTGGCGGATTATGCGAGGCGGTGATGTTGATCGCCCCGGCAGCCTTATGATGGACAACAGAGAACGCGATCACCGGCGTCGGCGTAGCGCCATCCGTCAGCAGCACATTCATCCCGTTGCCTGCCAGCACTTCGGCCGCAGCGAGCGCAAAATTCTCGGACTGAAAGCGCTTATCATAACCAATGACAAAGGTTTCGCCTCGTTTCCCATACCGCACCATGTAGGCAGCAAAGCCTTGTGTACAGCGGCGCACATTGTCAAAGGTGTAGTCATCCGCGATGACCCCGCGCCATCCATCTGTACCGAAGCGAATTGAATGCGACATAATAACTCCGCTATGTGATAAATAGAACGATTAATGCTATTATATCAGGGAATAGGCGCTATAATACATCGCTTAGAGGCGCAAATGGCTGTACGAAACCGATATTACCTCGATTATGCTGCAACAACCCCGCTCGATGAGCGGGCGCTTTCGGCGATGCTGCCCTACTTTACCGCTGAGTTTGGCAACCCATCCTCGGTTCATGTGTGGGGCCAGACCGCCGAGGCGGCCATCGAAGAAGCGCGCTTGAAGATGGCGCAGAGCATGCACGCCCAACCGCAGGAAATCATCTTTACCTCTTGCGGCACCGAAAGTGACAACCTGGCCCTGCGCGGGGTGGCGCTGGCCGAGCGTGAAAGACGGGCTGCGAACCACATCCTCATCTCGCCGGTTGAGCACCATGCCGTTCTGCACACAGCTCACCAGCTCCAGGAGCTTCACGGCTTTGAGGCCGAACTCTTACCCGTCGATTCGTTCGGCCGGGTGGATCCTGCGTCCGTGTCCCGGCTGATCAGGCCTGCCACCGCCCTGGTGTCGGTTATCTACGCCAACAACGAAATTGGCACCGTCAACCCCATTCGGGAGATCGGCCAGATTTGCCGCGCGCGCGGTGTGCCGTTTCATACCGACGCCGTGCAGGCAGCCGCTCACCTCCAGATGGACGTTCAGCAGGATTTCGTCGATCTGGTGTCTTTCGGCGCGCATAAATTTTACGGACCAAAGGGTGTGGGCGCCCTGTATGTGCGCCATGGAACCCCTATTCTGCCGGTCCAAACGGGCGGAGGACAGGAAAATGGCCTGCGCGCTGGTACGCAGAATGTGCCTTACATCGTTGGCATGGCCGAAGCATTCGTACTGGCCCAGCAGCAGGCCGCTCAGCGTGCCACCCGCTACCTTCCGCTGCGCGACCACTTAATCGGTGCGGTTCTCGAGACGGTTCCCCAGTCCAGGCTCACCGGTCATCCGGCCGAACGCCTGCCCAATCACGCCAGCTTTGTTTTTGATGGCGCTGATGGCAACCAACTGCTGATGATGCTGGATTTGGCTGGTTTCGCCTGTTCATCCGGTTCGGCTTGCAAAACCGGCAGTCCCAAGCCCTCTGAAGTGCTAACGGCCATTGGTCTGCCGCCGGAATGGGCGCTCGGTTCGTTGCGCATCAGCATGGGCAGCGACACAACCCCCGATGTGATCCAATCATTCCTGGATGTGCTTCCCGGGTTGGTGGAGCGCAACCGGACCCTGCGCGGGACGCTGCGATGACCGTTAAGCCATTGGTGGTTGTGGCGATGTCTGGCGGGGTGGACAGTTCCGTCGCCGCTGCCCTCCTGAGCGAACAGGGCTATGATGTGGTCGGCATGATGCTGCGTCTGTGGAGCGAACCCGGCAAAGAGGACAGCAACCGCTGCTGCACGCCCGATGCCATGTTCCAGGCCCGGCGGGTTGCCGCCCGCCTCAAAATCCCTTTTTATGCGGTCGACGTGCGCGAGCGTTTTCATGAGGTCGTCGTCAGGCATTTCATCGACGGTTACGCCGCCGGAAACACCCCCAACCCCTGCCTGATGTGCAACCGCTCGATACGCTGGGGTTTCTTATTGGAACAGGCTCAGACCTTGGGCGCAGTCTACCTGGCCACCGGACATTATGCGCGCCTGCGTCGCCTGGAGGATGGCTCGGTCCAGCTTTTGCGCGGTCTGGATGCGGCCAAGGATCAATCCTACGTCCTCAGCGCCATCCCGCAGGAGAAGCTGCGGGCTTCGTTGTTTCCGGTCGGAGAACTGCAGAAAAGTGAAGTGCGTGAGATCGCCCGCCGCTACGAACTGGCCCCTGCTGAACGGCCTGATTCGCAAGATTTATGTTTCCTGGCCGGCGAAGACTACCGCGCATTTCTCGCGCGCAACGCTCCGGATCTCACCCAACCCGGCCCAATTGTCAACAGCGCCGGGGAAATTCTTGGCCTGCACAAGGGCCTCGCCAGCTATACCATTGGCCAGCGCAGGGAACTTGGCATTTCATCGCCGGAACCACTCTACGTGCTCGCGAAGGATGTCTCGACGAACACCCTGCGGGTGGGCGGCAGCGCCGAGTTAGGCCAATCTGAGTTGATCGCGGCTGACCTGAACTGGATTTCCGGCGAAATCCCGGCGCAGCAATTCGCCGCATCCATGAAAATTCGCTATAAGGCCAGGGAAATCCCCGCTCAGGTGGAATCGCTCCAGAATGGGCAAGTGATGGTGCGCTTCCTGCAACCTCTCAGAGATATAACGCCTGGCCAGCAAGTCGTTTTTTACAGCGGTGATATATGTCTCGGGGGCGGGACGATTTTGAGATAAAGGGAGAGGAGATGACCATACCAGCAATTTTCTTCGGGATCCTGGTGTCCACATTCATGGGGGCCTCTTTCCATCTTTGGAAGGGCGGCAGCCTCGGTCGCCTGGTTTTATACGTCTTGCTGGCCTGGGCAGGTTTTTGGGGCGGGCATGTCCTCAGCGCCCTCACCCAGGTAACTTTTATCACCGTTGGCCCGTTGAATTTTGGCCCTGCCCTGTTGGGTTCCCTGGTTGTGCTGGGGGCCGGGTACTGGTTCAGCCTGGTCAAGAACGTTTAAAGGAATCGAAATGTTTCAAATCGAATCGCTTCTTTCCGGACGCCTGTTTGTGTCACCGCAAATTTGCGGCAACCGCATCTATTTCTTGTCCAACCTCAGCGGTCACCTCAGCCTTTACGCCATGGACGAAGGAGGCAGCGTTCCCGAGCCTCTCCTTCCGCCCAATATCGCCCTTCAGAACCCGCACTTGATGGAAGGCATGCCATTTTATGTCTTCCCAACCCTCGCGAAAATTCTCGTCATCCTCGACCAGGACGGAGACGAAAATTACCGTCCTTATCTCATTCCCATCACGGGCGGCTTTCCAGAGCCTGCATTTGGCGACTTTTTCGCCAACAGCCGCGCCTATCTGGTTCTCTGCGATGGCGAAGATGGGATTGCGATTTTTGAATGCGACTCCAAAGAAGTTGACCAGAAAACCGCCTACCGCGGCAACCTGCACACCGGGCATCTGGAGAAGTTAGCGGAAAATCCATATGGTGCACATCCGGTGGCGGAACACCCATCCCACACGTGCGCAGTGATTGGCAAGGAGTACACCACTGGTGATGCGGTTTTGGAACTGCAGGAAACAGGCCTGGCTGGACTGCATCTGCTATACGGCGTCCCCTTGGAAAGCCGCATCCACGGCAGCAGCGTGCCGCTGAATGGGATCGGCTCGGTGGAATTCGTCCCAGGCGGTCAGGGTCTCCTGCTCACCTGCTCAGTGTTTGACGACTGCTACAGTCCAGCCTATCTGGACCTGCGCGTTCCACAGGAGCTAAGGCAGGTGAACCTGCACGGGCTGCAGCACAGCGGGGCTGGCGAACTGGTCGCCATCACCCACCTGGCAGGCAGCCGTTATGCGCTTGAATACAATATCGACGGCTGCTCGTGGCTATACGAAGCGGAATACAACCTCGAGCGCCAGGAAATCCGCGTGATTCATACCCTGGCAGGCCAATTCGCGCCGCTTTCAAACGGCGTCATCCAGGCGTTCTCGTATGACCGGGCCGGCGACCGCTTTGTGCTTTCCTTCTGCTCAGCCACCTCCCCAACCCAAATCTACACCATCGCGGGCGCGGACCGTTCCATCCTTCGCGCTCATACCCGCGAGCGCGTCCTTGGCATTCCGGATGACCTGCTTTCCCAGGGTGAAGACGCGTCTTTCATCTCGTTTGACGGCTTGCGGGTTTCCGCCAGGCTTTATCTGCCTGCTCCTGAATTGAACTTTCAAGGCAAGCGTCCCGTGGTCTATTACATCCACGGCGGCCCGCAGGGCCAGGAACGCCCAGACTTTGCCTGGTTTTCTATGCCCTTGATCCAATTCCTGACTCTGAACGGTTTCGCAGTTTTCGTGCCGAATGTGCGCGGCAGCACCGGTTATGGCCTGTCCTACACCAAACATGTTGACCGCGATTGGGGCGGCCATGATCGCCTGGACCACATCCATGCCCTGTCGGTGCTGGAGAAAGACGCGCGCCTGGATGTCAAACGCGCGGGCGTGGTGGGCAGGTCATATGGCGGATACATGACCCTGACCCTGGCCGGCCGCCATCCGCAGCACTGGTCCGCCGCGGTCGATATGTTCGGGCCGTTTGATCTGCTGACCTTCTCCGAGCGCATTCCCGAAGGCTGGAAGCCCTATTTCCGTCTGGCGCTTGGCGACCCGCAGGAAAGCCGGGACAGGGCTTTGCTGGTTGAGCGTTCGCCCAAAACCTACCTTGGCGCGCTGGCCTGCCCGATGCTGGTCATCCAGGGCAAGAATGATCCGAGAGTGGTCGAACACGAATCGCGCGACCTGGTAGATCAACTGCGCCGTGACGGGAAAACGGTTGAATACCTGCAATTCCCCAACGAAGGGCACGACGTCTTGAAATATGAGAACCGCGTGCGCTGTTATCAAGAAATCACCGCCTTCTTCACCAAATATCTAAAGCCATAGGAGCCGCAGTGGGTTGGAATTTGCACGGCACGCACGCCTGTGAAGGCGACCTGGTTCAGCTGGTCGGCCTGCGACATAAAAGTTTCATCTTTAAACTGCGCAGCGAAGCCACCTTTCAATCCCACCGCGGGGTAATCAAACACGCGGATATCATTGGCCAACCCTGGGGCAGCCCCATCTTCAGCCACAATGGCAGCCCGTTTTTTATGATGCAGCCTGCACTGTCTGATTTGCTGAAAAACATCCAGCGCAGTACTCAGATCATTTATCCCAAGGATATCGGCCACATTCTGGTGACCATGGCGATCGGCCCCGGCCTGCACGTCCTCGAAGCCGGCACCGGTTCGGGCGCGCTGACCACTGCCTTTGCCTATGCGGTCGGTCCATCCGGCCGTGTCACCTCTTATGAAATTCGCCCGAATTTTCACGAGCTGGCTCAAAAGAACCTGGCTTTGCTCGATTTACAAGACCGCGTGGACTTCAAACTGCGCGATATCGCTGAAGGCTTTGATGAAACGGGCGTGGATGCGCTTTTTCTGGATGTCGCCAACCCGTGGGATTACATTCCCCAGGTTGTCAGAGCGCTCAAACCGGGCGGGTTCTTTGGCAGCCTGCTGCCCACCACCAACCAGGTTAGCCAGCTCCTGGCGATGCTGAAAAACCATCACTTCGCATTTCTGGATGTCTGCGAGATCTTCCTGCGCTATTACCGCCCCGAACCCGAACGCCTGCGTCCAACCGACCGCATGGTCGCACATACCGGCTTTCTGATTTTCGGCCGGCCAATCCTCGTTTCTGAAAATGAAGAAACCTCACTTCTGCTCAAAGAAGCTGAAGAAGCTGAGCCGGTCGAGGATAGTCTCGGTGGCCGTTGAATTCAACCCGAACCGCATCGGGCGCCTCTCCACTGAGCAAATTGTGGCTGCGCTTGGGCGCGCCTCACACCCACATCCCCCCCAGGCGGAAGAGCACGCCGGTCTTGTTGATGCCGCCGTGCTCATTCCCTTTCTATGGATGGATGGCTGCTGGCACATCTTCTTCACCCGCCGCACCGACCACCTCGAGACTCATAAAGGCCAGGTTGCCTTTCCAGGCGGCGCGGCTGACCCTGGCGATGCAAGTCCGGTCGAAACCGCCCTGCGTGAAACCTACGAAGAAACCGGCATCAGCCCGCATCGTGTGCGCGTCCTGGGCCAGACCGCGCGCTTGATCACAATCACCCGCTTTTGGGTTACCCCGGTTGTTGGCGCCGTAGAGTGGCCACAGCCGCTGCGCCTGGCTGAGGCTGAGGTCAGCCGTGTTTTTAGCGTGCCGCTGGATTGGCTCGCCGACCCCCAGAATTATGAAATTAAGCCCTTTTTGCGTCCCAACGGCCACATCGAACAGGTTGTTTACTTCAAACGATATGATGGAGAAATTATCTGGGGTGTCACCGGCCGGATCATGCACGACTTGATCCAGCTTCTCCTTGACTCTCTGGAGTAGCCATCAGGACCAAAAAATCCGCCCAGCTGGGCGGATTTTTTGGTCTCGCAGTTACCTTCTATTCCGCAGTCTTCTTACCGCGTTCGATCACTTCAGGCTCAGCCATCTCGGCGCCTTCACCAGCCGCATCTTCCTTGGGCAAAGACACTACAACCACAACCTCATCAGGATCCTGCAGCACAGTCACTTCCGGGGCCACCACAAGGTCACGGACGTGGAACGCATCACCGATTTTTGCCAGCTTGTTGATATCGACCGTGATCTGCTCAGGCAGATACTGCGGCAGCGATTCGACTTCAACCTCAGACAGGTTGTGGACCACAACGCCATTGAAATCTTTGACAGCCGGAGAAACGCCGACGAATTCCAGGCCGACCGTGGTGCGCAGCTTTTCGGTCAGCGAAACCACCTGGAAATCGATGTGAACAAAAGCGTTGCGAACAAAGTCCCGCTGTTTTTCACGGATTAAGGCCGCCTGAGTGGCGCCTTCCAGATCGATGGTTACAATCGCGGAGGAGGAGAGTTTGGGGATGATCAGTGCGGCCTGGTGTGCGTCCAGCACGATCGGGGTCGAAGGGCAGTTATGGCCATACATGACGGCAGGCAAAAGCCCGGAACGGCGGATGGCTTTGGCGGTTTTCCCGGCTGGACGGCGGGAAGCTTTCAACACAGTTCTTTCCATGATCTTTTTCCTTGGAGAGCCTCTCGCCCCAATTGGGGTTACCCTCACTCCGTTGGAATAATTGGTTATGACAGGCGCGGCCGACAAACTTCGAGAGGCAGGGAAGCTCCGGTTCGCGATCCAAGATTTTACTTGTAAGCCAGCCCCCTGTCAATGTTGAAATAACTTACGTTTGTTCCCCAGATTGTTATCTTTTTCACTAACATGCCGCGAATACATAAGGTACAATACCTGAAAATGGTATCATCTCAATTCGATGGGGCAAGTTTTGTATGAATCTAGCGCAATGCGCCTAATTCATACAAAATATTCCCACTTGTTGAGGTGATCGCTGAATACGAACCTTTTCTCTTAGACCGGCACGAGGCATATGAATATTCAGGATTTAACCCAGATTGTTCAGGGCAATCTTATTACCAATACAGGCAACCTGCGCAGAAATGCAAAAGGTGCGTTTGCCGCTGACTTAATGTCGGACGTACTCGCATCGATTCAACCCGAAGCCGTTCTCGTCACCGGTTTATGCAACCCCCAGGTTGTGCGAACGGCGCACATGTCCGATGTGACCGCTATCATCCTGGTACGCGGGAAAAACGCTCCGGCAGAAACCATCACCCTGGCGAATGAAGAAGATATTCCCATCATTTCTACTCCTTTTGGCATGTATGAGGCTTGTGTGCGCCTGCACCAGGCTGGATTGATGAGCCTCGAGCAGCCAATTGACTCGCATGACTGCGAGTGCCAGGAAGAGTAACCGCCCTATTTAACCCATGAGCAGCGAACTTCCCACCTCCCCCCGGAAAATCACGGACCAGGTAGCGCAAAACATTACGCGCACCGAGGAACTGGCCTATGAATTAAAGGTCAGTGAAGTGATGACCAGTTCCGTGAAAAGTCTAACGGCAGATATGCCCATGAGCGAGG
>Ga0172369_10005235_pt1 | contig 16050 bp, 9 predicted proteins | sample LakKiv25m_FD_114539 | JGI IMG/M metagenome (GOLD analysis project Ga0172369, IMG submission 114539) | Freshwater microbial communities from Kabuno Bay, South-Kivu, Congo - kab_022012_11.25m | ecosystem: Environmental > Aquatic > Freshwater > Lake | place: Democratic Republic of the Congo...
GACCGTTACGACTACGCCCGCGCCATCCGCGTCTTCCCCGAGTCAACGTCGGCGCGCCTGCACTTCAAGGTGAAGGTGGACAACGCCGGGCGGGATGGCATGGAGGTCGAAGTGACTGACCGCCACGGCAACCGGCCCGTTCGGCTTGTCTTCGCTGCGGACGGCTGGGTGCGGGCGATGGACGGCGGAAGGATGGTTGACCTCCGCCGGTACGCGGAAGCCGCGTGGCTGGACCTGGAACTGGATGTCCGGACGGGTGGACCCGGCTACGGCCGGTTCTCCGTTTCAATCGACGGCGCAGTCGTGCTCCACGACGCCCAGATGGCCGAGGCAGTTCGTTCGGTCGAACGTATCTCATTCAGAACAGGGCCCTTCCGGAACGAGCCGAATCGCCGGCTCGACCGCTACGATCCAGGACTGAAGGATTTGGCGGGTGCCGACACGCCCGTCGCGGAAGCCGTATTCCTCGTCAGCTTTCAGGGAGCCGAGTCTAGCAGGAACGACTGAGAACGGCCCTGGACAAGCCACCAGAGTGCCGGCAGTAGGGGTGTCCCCTTGACCGCGGCCGGCCCCTGGCCGGCACACCGGATTGCCGAGCCGCTCTGCGAGCGGCGGCCGTGAGGAACACTGTCGTTCCACCGAACCATCGCCCCATTTCGCCTCTCGGCACTGCAACGGGAATATACTCTCTCCCATGAATAGCAGCCTTCACCGGCGCGGATTTCTGGCGCTGCCGGTCAACGCCGCAGCCATGATCCAGGGCGCCCAGCGGACCGCCGAACTCCAGAAACTCATCAACGACGTCTCCGCGCACGGAGGCGGAACCGTCCTGGTCCCGCCCGGACGCCACGTGACCGGCACGCTCGTGCTGCGTTCCAATGTGCGGCTCTCGCTTGAGCCGGGCGCTGTCCTCGAGTCGAGCCGCAGCCTTGAAGATTTTCAAATCCTGCCCGGTCCTTTTCGCGGATACACCCGCAACTACACCGACAAGAGCCTCATCTACGCCGCGGACTCCGAAAACATCTCCATCGAGGGCCGTGGCGTCATCGACGGCCAGGGCGCTGCCTTCAAAGGACCATACAAAGTCCGGCCATACATGATCCGCGTCATCCGCTGCAAGAACGTGGCCGTAGCCGGAGTCGCCATCAAGGATTCCCCGATGTGGGTTCAACACTACCTGGGCTGCGACGGCGTCGTCATCCACGGCATCACCGTCCACTCGCGCGTCAACGCCAACAACGACGGCATCGACATCGATTGCAGCAGCCGCGTTCGCATCTCGGATTGCGACATCTCGTCGGGCGACGACGCTATCGTCCTGAAGAGCACCGCGCTCGAACCCTGCCGCGACGTCGCCGTCACGAATTGCACACTCTCCACCCGCTGTAATGCGTTCAAGCTGGGTACCGAGACCAACGGCGGCTTCGAGGACATCGTCCTGTCCAATTGCACCGTCTACGACACGCGGCTCTCAGGAATCGCGCTCGAAATCGTCGATGGCGGAGAGATGAACGGCGTCGCCATCTCGAATGTCTCGATGCGAAACGTCGGAGCGCCCCTGTTTGTCCGGCTCGGCAACCGCGCCCGGCCATTCTTGCCGGGCGGCCCGAATCAGCCCACCGGCCGCCTGAGGAATGTCACCATATCCGGGATACGCGCCCGCCAATGCTCCGCGATCAGCTGTGCTATCGCCGGCTTGCCGGGTCATCCAATCGAGAACCTGAGCATCCGTGACGTCCGGTTCGAGTTTGTGGGCGGCGGAACCAGCGAACAGGCGGCCCGCATCCCCGAGGAAAAGCCCGACGCCTATCCTGAACACTGGATGTTCGGCCCGCTGCCCGCCTACGGCTTCTATGCCCGCCACGTCCGCGGGATGCGGCTCCGGGACGTTGAACTGGCTTGTGCCGGTCCCGACGCCCGCCCTCCCGTTGTCTGCGCCGATGTCGAGGGCCTTTTCGCCGACAACGCGCCGCCCATCAGGACGACCGGCCGCTGACTGTCTTGTCTTGCTCCTCCGCCAGCCCGGCGATCCCTGCACATATAATCGAGAAACCGTGATCTCCCGTCGAAGCCTGTTCACCTCAACCCTCGCGGCGGCTGCGCCAGCCTGCCGCACTCAGCCTCGCCGGCCCAACTTCCTCTTCGTCCTTGCCGACGACCAGTCTTTCCCCCACGCCGGCGTCTATGGCTGCAAGGGTATTCGGACTCCCGCCTTCGACCGCATCGCACGCCAGGGCGTCCTGTTCACTAATTCCTTTTGCGCTTCACCCTCCTGCACGCCCTCGCGCAGCGCCATCCTCACAGGCCGTCACATGTGGCAGGTCGAACAAGCAGGCCTGCTCTATGGGACCATTCCGCCCAAATACCCGTTGGTCACCCACCTGCTTGAAGATGCCGGTTATCACGTCGGTTTCACCGGAAAAGGCTGGGCGCCAGGCGACTGGCGCGCCGGAGGTTTGAGACGGCACCCCAACGGCAAAGAGTACAACACCCGCCGCCACAATCCGGCGCCGCGCCCCGGCATCGACCCCCGCGATTACGCTGCCAACTTCGCCGATTTCCTGCGCGACCGTCCAGCCGGCGCCCCCTTTTTCTTCTGGCTCGGCTCAACCGAGCCCCATCGCATCTACGCCCGAGGCGCGGGCCTCGCGACGGGCCACAGCCTCGATGAAGTCAGCGTTCCAGCCTTCTGGCCCGACACCCCTGAAGTCCGCGGCGACATGCTCGACTACTACTCCGAAATCGAATGGCACGACCGGCAACTCGCCAGAAGTGTCGATGCCCTCGAAGCCGCCGGCGAACTCGACAACACCATGATCGTCGTCACCAGCGACAACGGCATGCCCTTCCCGCGCGCCAAAGTGAACCTGTACGACCGCGGCGTGCATATGCCGCTCGCCGTCCGCTGGGGCTCGCGTTTCCGAGGCGCCCGTACCATCGATGACATCGTCCAGCACACCGACTTCGCGCCGACATTGCTCGCCGCCGCCGGACTCCCAATCCCCACAGGCATGGCGGGCAAAAGTCTCCTGCCCGTCTTCGATTCAGGCCGCTCCGGCATCATCGATCCGTCCAGAGACGCCGCGTTCACCGGGATGGAGCGCCATGTCATGGCCCGTCCCGGCGGCGCCACCTACCCCATGCGTTCCATTCGGACCCGCGACTACCTCTACATCCGTAACTTCGCTCCGGACCGTTGGCCCACCGGCGGCGAGTTCCTCTCCTCGAACCGCACAACCCACGGCGACGTGGACGCCGCTCCCATCCGCGACTTCATGCTCGATCCGGCCAACCGTCAGCGCTTTCCCAGACACTACGAACTCTGCTTCGGCCTTCGCCCCGCCGAAGAACTCTACCACTTGCCTTCCGACCCGGACCAGGTCCGCAATCTCGCCATCGAGCCGCACGCCGAACTCGCCCCACTCCGGCAGCGTCTCGAAAGCTACCTCAAGCAGACGGGCGATCCCCGCATCGAGGGACGCGATCCCTGGCAGGACTACGTCTATCACCAGACCACCGGCTACGGCGCGTCCTTCAACAGAAGCCTGCCCGAAGCCCAACGCCGCCAGGCGCGCGACGCCCCGCGGCATAAACCCGAATAGCCGACGTTTCACAGGACCCCCGGGCAATCTGCGCCCAAACGCGATTCAATAGCACCATGACCCCCAAGCAGCGCGTCTATGCCGCCTTGGCCAAACAACCGGTGGACCGTGTGCCCATCTTCATGTGGTTTCACCCGGACACCGCGGCCGAATTCGCCGCCATGTTGGAGATTCCCGTCAGCGCCGTCGGCGAAGCCATGGGCAACGACATCCGCCAGACCTGGGTGAACAACAACTACGCCATGGAGGGGATCGTCCACCAACGCGACGGCGAATCCCATCTGGACTGGTGGGGCGTCCGGTGGCTCCGCCAGCACAGCTTCAACCAGATCTCTCAGTTCCCGCTCGCCGGCGCCTCGCGGGAGCAGGTTCTCGCTTATCGCTTCCCTGATGACCGCCTTGAGGAACTCCTTTCGCTGATGGAACCGGTCGTTCGCGCCGGCAGCGGCTACTTCATCGGCTGCGATGTCTCCCCTTGCGTCTTCGAAATGTACTGGCGGCTCAGAGGCATGGAAGATGCGATGGCCGATATCGCCGGAGACCCGGATCTCGCCTCCGGGATGTTCCGGCGTTGCGCCGATTTCAGCATCGCCGTCGGTGAGGCCGCCTGCGGGCGTTTCCCCCTGGATTGGTTCTGGACCGGAGACGACGTTGCCGGCCAGCACAGCATGATGATGAGCCCGCCAAGTTGGCGCGCTCTGGTCCGCCCGCAACTCGAGCGCGTCATCGCCGTCGGCAAGCGGCGCGGCCTGCCGGTCGCCTACCACTGCTGCGGGGCGCTCCGCCCCATCATTGCCGACCTGATCCAGATGGGCGTGAACGTCCTCAATCCCGTCCAAGCCAACTGCAAAGGCATGGACGCGCCGGAGCTGAAACGCGAGTTCGGCCGCGATCTGGCCTTCATGGGCGGCGTCGACACGCAGGGACTGCTGCCCCACGCCTCGGCGTTGGAAGTGCGGCGGGCCACCGAGGCGCTGATCGAAGCAATGACGGCCGACGGCGGCGGTTACATCCTCGCCGCATCCCATACGATCTCTCCGGAGACGCCCGTCGAAAACGTCTTTGCCATGTACGAAGCGGCTGGCATCCGCAAGGAAGAGATCTATGACAGAGCCGGCTCGATCCGTGCGCGGAACGCCGCCAACTGACCCCGCCCGGCCGTCTACACCTCGGCCGGCACGGCATACCCGCTGCGGTAGGTCCGCTTCAGAAGGCCGTTGGCTTCATTGTCTCCGGCGAACCGGCCCGCCGCCGCGTCCCACTTCAGCTTCCTGCCCACGCGGTAACTGATGTTGGCCCAGTGGCAGAGATCGGCCGAAACAGCGCCGTCCCGGATCACCGCGGTGAGATGTTTCGGCTCGCGCGTCTTCACCGCCCGCAAAAACGCAGCCACGTGCGGCCTCGGGTCCCACTGTTCCGGCTCCGAGTACTTCCCGCTCATCACCAGTTCCCGCGTCTCACCCTTGTAGACCTGGAAACCGCCGACATCGAGCGCCATGTAGCCGTCCGCGCCATAAAACAGGTTGCCGATGACGTTGCCGCCTCGATTCGGCAGATTGCCCTCCTCGCCGGTCAGCAAACCCCTTACCTCGAACACCATCATGCAGTCGCCGTAATCGTACTCGGCCAGCAGCGTGTTCGGAGTCTCCTGATCGTCGTCGTAGGCGAACTTGCCGCCCGCGGCGTACACCGACCGCGGCATCGTCTCTTTGCCCAGACCCCAGCGCGCGATGTCCAACTCGTGCACGCCCTGGTTGCCGATGTCGCCGTTGCCGGTGTCCCAGAACCAGTGCCAGTTGTACGCGAAGCGGTTCATCGTGAACGGCCGCATCGGCGCCGGTCCGAGAAACGCATCCCAATCGATGCCGGCCGGAACCGGCGTCACCGGCGTCCGGCCAATCGATTTCCGGCGCTTGTAGCACAGCCCCTTGGCCATGTAGAGCTTGCCGATCACCCCCTCGCGCAGAAGCTGAATCGCTTTCTGCTTGTGCGTGATCGTCCGGCTCTGCATCCCCACCTGCACCATGCGCCCATACTTGGCCGCGGCCTTGATCATTTGCTGGCTTTCAAACGGATCGTGGCTGGCCGGCTTCTCGACATAGACATCCTTGCCAGCCTGGCAGGCCCAGATCATGGCCAGCGCGTGCCAGTGATTTGGCGTCATGATTGCGACAGCGTCGATGTCCTTGCTCGCGAACAGCTCGCGCATCTGAACGAACTCGGCCGGCGCGTGGCCCTGCCGCGATTTCACCAGCGCCGAACCGCGCTCGCGCGCCGCCTGGTTCACGTCGCAGATCGCGGCGATGCGGCACTCGGGCAGATCGGAGTAGCTGCCCACAAGGGCCCGCCCGCGCCCCCCAAGACCAACCATCCCGACGTTCACCCGGTCGTTGGCGCCCGCCACGCTCCAGGCCGAGACCGCCGTCGCCGCGCCCGCAAAAAACCGCCGTCTGCTGAATGAACTCATTCTCATTTCCCTTCGCTGCGGCCACGCATCTGCGCAGCCGGAATTCGCCAGCGCCCGGTGTGAACGCTGTGTCACATTCTATCGTTCGCAAGGCGCGAAGTCCCGCACGGCGGCCTCTCCCGTGGCGCTTCCCGGCGCCCGGGTGGCCCCGCGGCCGGAAGACGTGCTAACAAAGGAGCCATGGGCCACTACCGCGTTGCTACCCTGCAGATGGAATCGGTTCCCGGAGACAAATCCGCCAACCTCGCCAAGATCGACCGGTTCGCCGCCGAGGCCGCGCGGCAAGGGGCGCGGCTGATGCTCGCGCCAGAATGCTCGATCACCGGCTATTGGTGGATGCGCAACCTCAGCCATGACGATTTCGCCGCCCTGGCCGAACCGGTCCCTGGCGGGCTCTCCACCCACGCGCTTCTCGATATGGCCCGCCGGCATGGCATCTCGGTCGGGGCGGGCTTCATCGAGCGTGGCGCCGGCGGCAAGCTGTACAAGCCCTATGTCGTCGCCATGGAAGATGGCCGCATGGCCGTTCACAGAAAGCTCCACGCCTTCGTCCACCCGAGCTTGACGTGCGGCGACAGCTACACCGTTTTCGAACTACCCGGCGGCGTGAAGGCCGGAATCCTGATCTGCTACGACTGCAACCTTGTCGAAAACGTCCGCATCACCGCATTGATGGGCGCCGAAGTCCTACTCGCCCCTCATCAAACCGGGGGCTGCCGCGGATCGAACCCGCACCAGATGGGGGTCATCGACGCCGCACTCTGGCACGCCCGCCACGAACATCCTGACGCCATTGAGAGCGAAATCCTGGGCGACAAAGGACGCGGCTGGCTCATGCGCTGGCTGCCGTCGCGGGCCCATGACAACGGCATCTTCCTCGTTTTCTCGAACGGCATCGGCGTCGATGGCGACGAGATTCGCACCGGCAATGCGATGGTCCTCGACCCATATGGCCGAATTCTCGCCGAATCCCGGCGGGCGGACGACGACCTCGTCGTCGCCGATCTCGACCTGTCCTTGCTCCAACAGGCCACGGGCCGCCGCTGGCGCAGATCGCGGCGGCCGGAACTGTACGGCAAACTCTGCGAACGAGTCGGCGACGAACGCCCCACGCGCGAGCTGAAGTTCGAGGAGTAGAACCCTGGCCGGCTGCCATGCGTGCGCCGCCACGCCGCCTTCCCGGTGCAGGCATGGGCGCCTGGCGCCTGGCAGCGGGCATGATTGCCACGCGCCCTTGGTAGAATACTGACTCGGCCTCTCCAGTTCCGTCCATCTTCATGGGGAAGAAACAAGCAATCATTATCGGCGCGGGCCCGGCCGGCCTCACGGCCGCCTACGAATTGGCCACTCGCGCCGGCATCAAGCCCATCGTTGTTGAAAAAAGCGATTCGCTGGGCGGCATTTCCCGCACCGTCAACTACAAAGGCAACCGCATCGACATCGGCGGCCACCGGTTCTTCTCGAAGTCCAGCCGCGTCATGGACTGGTGGCTCAAGATCCTGCCGATTGAGACCGCGGCTGGGGATCAGGCGGCAATCCGCTATCACGGCTTGGAAACCCGTGTGCCTCCCCAAACTGCCCGGCCGGACGCCGTGGCGGCCGGGAAGGTCATGCTTCTGCGGCCGCGCAAATCACGCATCTACTACCTCCGCCGGTTCTTCAACTACCCCGTTTCGCTGTCGCTCGACACGCTAAGTAAACTCGGACTCCGGCGAACGCTCCGCATCGGGTTCAGTTATTTCCGCAGCGCCCTTTTCCCCATCCGGCCGGAATCGTCGCTCGAATCGTTTTTCATCAACCGCTTCGGGCGGGAGCTGTACCGCACCTTCTTTCAGTCCTACACAGAGAAGGTGTGGGGCGTGCCCTGCCGGGACATTAGCGCGGAATGGGGCGCCCAGCGCATTAAGGGGCTGTCAGTGCGGGCGGCCCTGGCGCATGCGCTCAGGCATCTGTTTCGCCGCGACGAAAGTATTACCCAGGACGGCACAGAGACCTCTCTCATCGAACGGTTTCTCTACCCGAGGCTCGGGCCCGGCCAGATGTGGGAAGAGGTGGCACGGCGGGTCGTTGACAGTGGCGGCGAAATCCTTACCTCGTGCCGGTTTGAAAGGATGATCGTTTCCGGAGGCCGTGTCAGTGCGATCGAAGCCGTGGGCCCTGGCGGCCGGATCGTGCTCGAAGGCGACTACTTCTTTTCCACGGCGCCGGTGAAGGAACTCATGCGTTCATTTTGTCCGCCGCCCCCGTCGCAGGTCCTGGAGGTGTCTGACGGGCTGGTGTACCGGGATTTCATCACGGTCGGGCTGCTCGTGCGCAAACTCCGCGTCCACGGCGAAGGCCAGCCGGGCGGCAAGTTGATCGGCGACAACTGGATCTACATTCAGGAACCCGATGTCCGGCTGGGGCGCTTGCAGATTTTCAATAACTGGAGCCCTTTCCTCGTGGCCGATCCGGATACGGTCTGGCTCGGACTCGAATACTTCTGTAGCGAATCGGACGATCTGTGGAGCCTTCCGGACAACCGGATGGTCGAACTCGCCCAGGACGAACTGAGCCGGATCGGCATCATCGGCCAGTCCGATGTACTTGACGCCACGGTGATCCGCATGGAGAAGACCTATCCAGCCTATTTCGGGACGTACGACCGGTTCGGCGTGATTCGCGAATTTGCCGGCCGCTTCGAAAATCTCTTCCTGATCGGCCGCAACGGCATGCACCGCTATAACAATCAGGACCATTCGATGTTGACGGCGATGATGGCCGTGGACTCTATCATCGAGGGCAAAACCTGCAAGGACGCCTTGTGGGAGGTCAACACGGAAACTGGCTACCACGAACAGCGCGAGCCCTAGGCCCATCCGGCGGGCGCGCCTGTTCGCCCATCCTTGACACGCATTTCCACAAGTTGCTGTAATTGCACCTGCATGTCGTCACCGATGACCGCGGATGCCGGCTCCGGTGGGCAGAGCGATCCCTCCGGCGCCGCCGGCTATCTGTCCCGTTTCTCTTTTTGGTGGTTCGTGTGCCTGCTCGCCGCCGCCATCCACGCTTGGGCCCATGCCCATGCAATGAACCCCGACGGGCTGGTCTACATCGACATGGCTTCGGCCGCGTTGCGCGACGGTCCCACGGGTCTGGTGAACGGGCTCTGGAGCCCCGGCTACCCGGCGCTGATTGCCGTGGCGATGGCCTTGGTCCGGCCCGGGCCTGCCCTTGAGTTCCCGCTCGCCCACGGCGTGAACTTCCTTGTGTTCTGCTTTACCCTGCTGGGCTTCAGCTACTTCCTGAAATCCTGGCAGGCTGCCGGCGAGGTTGACAGGAAGCCGTGGGCGCGTTGGGAGACGCCCCTCGGCTTTGCCGTATTTCTTTGGTTCACGCTGGGCTGGATCGGCTTGCAGCCGGTGAGCCCGGACCTCCTGATGGCGGGCGCGGTCTTCTTCGCGGCCGGACAATGCTGCCGGATCGGCGCGGGCGCGCCGGGATGGCGGCCGTACGCCTGGCTGGGCGCGGTTCTCGGCGCCGGCTTCTATGCCAAAGCGCCGCTGTTGCCGCTCGGAGCGCTTTTGCTTGCGTTGCTGTTCGTCTGGCAGCCGCCCCGCTTCAGCCGCCGCGGCGTGATCATCGCGGCCGGCGTTTTCGCTATGGTGTCCGCCCCGCTGATCGCGATGCTCAGCGGCCAGGCAGGCCGGTTCAGCGTGGGTGAATCCGGCCGGCTCAATTACGCTTGGCACGTCAACGGACTCCCCCAGTTTGTCTGGACGGGCGGCGGCGGAAACCAACTGGGCCGGCCCGTGCATCCGCCCCGCAAGATTCTCGATGACCCGCTTGTTATCGAGTTCGCCACGCCGGTCAAGGGGACCTACCCGCTATGGTACGACCCCGCGTATTGGTACGCGGGGGCGACGCCGCGGTTCACCCCCGGAGGCCAACTGCGGGCGCTCAAGGCCGGCGCTGCTTCCTACTGGTGGTCCCTCCAGCTTCAGACGATTCTGATTGGCGGCCTGCTGGCCCTGGCCGTTCTTGGCGGGTTAGAGCGGACTTCCCCGCCGGGAGACCGAATCGGAGCCGTCCTGCTGGTTTGGGCGGCAGCGGCTTGTGGACTGTTCGCCCTGGTGCATGTCGAATTCCGTTATGTCGCCGTGTTCCTCGTGCCGGCCTGGCTCGCCATCTATCGCCGGTTCGGACAAGATCTCGAAGCCGGAGTCCGGCGCGCCGTCCTGTTGTGTGTTGCGCTGGTCCTTACAACCCAGGTGGCCATGGACCTGCCGGGCTTGGCGGCGGCAGCCTGGGCGAGGAGCAGCGGCGCGGCCGAGCCTGAATACATCCGGATTGCCATGGGCCTGAGCGCGGCCGGAGTGAACCCCGGGGACAAACTGGCGACTGTGGATCTTGCGCTCGATGCATACTACGCCAGGTTCATCGGCTCGCGCGTCGTGGCGCACGTGATGATACCGGACGCCACGTCCGCGGCCTCCGCCGATTGGCGGAAAGTGAAAAAAAGCCTGGCCGGTATCGGCGTGAAGCCGCTAGTTGCGCGCCAGCGGCCCGCGGGCGCAGCGCCGGGCGACTGGCTGGATCTCCCTTCCACGGGGCCGGGACGATACAGCGTCATGATGGTGCCCTCAGGTGGAGATTTGAGGTAAACGCCCGCCTCAGGCCGCGCGCTGCCGGCGGATCAGCGCCCAAGTCCGCCTGCCCGCTTCGCGGATCGCCAAAGCGCCCAGCAGGAAAGTGATCCACAGGATCGGGTACCGATACCGGTCCTCGAATTGGACCAGGTAGTAGGGGAGTGGATAAACCAAGAGCCAGCCGGCCAGGATCGCTGTGCTTGCGGCATCGCGCCGCATGCCCAACCACAGCCCCGCCAGGCTTGCCAGCGTCATCGCGTAGATCGCCAGCCTTTCGGACCGGCGGCCCGGCTCGAAGACGCCGCTGAGCAGATCCGCCTTTTCGCGAGGCAGCCAGAACGCCGATGCCCGCTCCAGGCTCAGGCCGGCGAATCTGCCCGGATTCCGTCTGATCCAGGCGCGGGCCTCACGCATCCGCCTGTCGTTGTAGTTGACCTCGCCGGCAAGCAGGGCCTTGACGGCCTCGATCTCGCTTGCGTTCGGATGGTTTCGCTGGAAGCAGCCCGTGTCGTGATTGGCCACTAGACCGAACGAAGCGCAGTCGTTGTTGCCGATTGCCAGTTCGATGCCCAGATTGTCGCGGATGAGCACGAACCGGTCGAAGATGGCGTAGTTCCTTGCGACCCAGAGCGACGAGGTTGCTACCGGCAGAGCAACGATCAGGATTGCGGGCAACCGGAACAGGCCGCGTTTCCATTTCCAGGCGATCCAGCCAAACCAGCATCCGAAGACCGGTAGGCATGCGGGATTAAGCAGCAGCAACACACTGGCCACGGCCGCCAATGCCAGAAGGGGGCCGGGCCGGGGTTGCGCCGCGGCAGCCACCCCGCGAAACGACACGGTGGCTGCCAAAATCAACAGTCCCGCGTAGGTCGCCTCCCAGTTCGGGAACAGGAACAGGTCGCCGGCCAACCACGCTGCCGACGCCAAAAGGCCCGGGATCAAGCCGAATCCAAGCCGGAGACCGGCCCACGGAAGCGCTCCCAGAAGGGCCGACGCCGCCAGCGCCGCGGCGGCATGGAAAGCAAATGCGCCGGCGGCGTGTGTGCCAAACAGCCACGTGAGGGCGGCAAGGAATGCCGGAAACGCCGGCGCGAGATGAGCCGACGGGCCTGTTGCCATGGTCATGAACGGGTCGGCGAACTCGCCGTATTGGCGAAGATGATGAGCGAGATTCCACGTCTCCGGCCCAACGGGCGTGGCTGATGCGGCGTTCATTTCGGGCCAGTAACGCAGAAGACCCAGCAGAAAGACGGCCAAGCCGGCGGCGAGTTGGGCAACCGGCGCGCCGCTGGACAGCATCGTCCGGAACTGTGCGGCGCGTCGTCGAAGGAACAAGTCCTGGGGTCTCATTCGTTGAACTGGCCTGAGTCCGGTCAGCGTGGCAACATCTGCGAAATTGCACTATAGCGGCAACCTAGGCATAGCGTCAAACAAGGACGGCCAAGTCAGGAAGGTGCGTCGGCGTTCTTGAATTGGATCAGATTCGCTGCCGGGAACGCAGTCTGCGGCCGGCGCCGGGCCGTTTCCAGGCCGGCTCGCTGTCGCAGGGTTCGGGTAACGGCGGAACCGGCGCCGACTCTGGCAACGGCGTCGCCGGAAGCGGGAACATCCCGTCCGCCACAGGCTGTCTCGTCCCCCCCGCAGATAGGGCGCCGTTCCTCGCCATCTGGTGGATGGCGGCGGCTGTGAGCATCAGCATATACGGGAAGTCGTATATCACCCGCGACAGAAAGACGGCGCCAATCGAATAGCACGACAACGAGATCCACAGCGCGTCGCACCATCCCGACATCTCCGGGTCCACTTCTCTCAGTTGCTTGGCGAACTTGCGGAGCCAGTAAATGCTTCCGAACAGCAGCGCCAGATACAATAGAAGCGCCGGGTAGCCCGAATCGGCGAGCATCTGCAAATAGGTGTTGTGAACGACCAGGTTCGAGTGCGTGAAGGACTGGTTGATGTAGCCGGCCGCCACCAGGCGATAGTTGTCGCCGCCGAAACCAACTCCGAAGATCGGATAGTCCAGGCTCACCTTGAACGCGGCGCGCCAAAAAGCAAGACGCCCGGCGGCCGATTCGTCCTCCTGGTAATTCGACAGCGTTGACATCCTGTTGACCAGCGAGTCTCTCACCAGCCACGCTCCGGGCAGCGCCAGAATGCCCATCAGCGCGAAGGCGGCCACGCGGTGCTTCGAACGCCAGGCAATGAGAGTCATCGCTGCCGCAAGCGAAAGGATTCCGCCGCGTGAATGGCACATCGCAATCGCGGCCAGCGTGGTAAACAGGAGCAACGCGTAAAAGATACGCAGCGGCAGGAAAGTCGCGAGACGAATGCCGTACCAAAGCAATGGGCACGAGGTCACCAGGGCCAGCGCGATCAGGTTGTTGTCGTTCAACATACCGCCGTAGCCCTGCACGAAGACCACGCCGCCCGCGAGGATTCCGTAGATGCCCATCTTTGCCCCCAGGAGGCCGACCGAGCCGCCGAACACCAGCAGTAGAGTCCTCAGATGGTCCCTGGTGCGAATCAGAATCGGAATCAGTATGACGATAACGCTGAAAGTGATGAAGTAGGTGTAGTTGGGAAAGCAGAGCGCGGTCCGCTGCGCCGTCAACACCGACAACCCGCTCCAGGCCTGGTATCCAATGAAGATCAGGATGAACGGATTGCCGATAAGTTCGACTGCCAGCGGCGCCGCTCGCAAGGAACTGGCGAGCGTGACCACAGCCAGCAGCATCGAGTACGGCCTCCCGGTCGAAAACGCCAGAATGTCCGGCCGGAAGAGCGAATACCACAGGTAGCCGTATAAGCCATACCGCGGAGAAAAAACGGCCACTGCGCAGAGCACCCCCACGAGCGCCATCAGCAGTGCGTCACGCATTTCCAGATCTCTCCGCTTGATTCATCTTGGCTTCCAGAGTGGCCGTGGACTCCTCATTATCTCATCGGCCGCCTTCAGCCTCTGCGTGAGACGCGCCGGCTCCAATGTCCCGCCGCCGCGTCTGATGCGCGATCAGGGTGTCACGGTAACGGCGCCGGATGCCCTGGCCGTACCGCAACTGATCCTGTACCGGTAGGATCCCGGCGGCACTCCAGCCGCCTCATAGTGCTGCGCGCGGCTCGGCGCCGTGGCCAGGGCGTCACCCGCGTCGTTGCTGTCCTGTGGCGCGGATGCGCCCAGGTAAACCCGGCAGGCAGCCCCCGACGGCGCACTCCAGCGCAGCGACACGCCGCCGCCGGCTCCCGACGCCTGGATGTTGCTGATCGACTCCCTCGGCGCGAACGCCCACAGCGGATTGCCTGCATACGACTGATACGGCAGCGATCCTTCAAACACGTGAAACGCTGTCGTCGGCGAATACTGTCCAACTGGTTTCGCGTCCGATAGAATTGCCAGAGCCGCCCGCGCCAGAACGGGATAGCCGCCGTTGTACTCGGTCGAATAGGTTATCCAGGGACCCGGCAGCCAGGTAACCGTCGCGCCCGCCGTATGCGCTGCCGGCGCCGATCCCCAGACTCCCCGTTTCGAGATCGTGATCGTTGCCTTGCCCGTCGACGGGCTGTTGTTGGTGAACGCGCCGCTCAACTGCATGTACTCGTTGTCGATCTTCACCCAGGACAGGTTGAGCCAGCCGTCTCCGGTCGAACGGATCTCGGTCGAATTGATCACCATCGTCGTTTGGACGTCCGTCATGTCCGCATCCAGCCCGTAGCTGGTGACGTAAGCGCCGGGGCAATCCGCGAATGCCGTGCAGACGCCGCCCGTCGATGGTCCAAGGCTCCATTCAATGTCCCGCAACAGGTACATCGATTTCGGGCTGGATAGGACGCGGCCGGCCAAGTGCGCCGCGTGCGCATCCCGAATGTGTGTGAAAACCGGCTGGCCGTCGGAGTCCAGGATGGCGCCGCTCGATGCGATCCATCCCCAAGCGGCCCCCAGGTAGCTCTGCCAGAACCCGGCCGTGTGACGGGCCGTGTTGTGGAATCCATCTGAGGTGGACGAAGAAGTGTACCCATAGGTCGCGACACGGAGCGGGTTTGACGCCGGAATGCCCGGCCCATCTGTCCACCAATAGCGCCCCGCGCACCAAAGGTCGTAGGCCGGCTGGAGCACGGCCGAGTCGGTCCTGGCATACGCGGGACAGGCCGGGTCCGGAGGCGCGTGCGCGCCCGTGGTCAGCAGCATTACCCCCTCGGCGAACTTGGCGTTGTTGGTGACCTTGTTCTTGAAGTAGGCTTTCTCGATCTCGCCATCCGGCGTCAGGATCGTCGCCCAGGCCAAATTCCGCATCGCCCATGCCGTTTCGCGCAACGCAGACTCGTAGTAAAAAATCCCATGCGGGTTGTGGCGGCATCCGGAGTTTGTTCCGGCCGTGCAGGCATTCTCCGTGGCCAGCATGTAGGCGCTTTCGAACTGCGCGCCTGTCAGATAGTAGTGATATCCGGTTAGGAACGCCGGGATCGAGTAGAACGATGGCGCATGGGAGTTGTAGTTGGTCGATCCATAGGCTGTCCACCCCCCCGTGCTGTTGGATCCGTTTGCGGCCCTGCCGTCACACGGATCTGCCGAGCAGGCCGGAGCCATGTATGTCGATTCGCCGTAACCGCCGGCGGTCCATCCGTTTGTCCGTGCGTTGATGCTCCCGATCCTTCCCATGGCCGAAGTCGCGTCCTGCAGCGGGAAAAACGTCCGCGTCGAATCGGTCTCCATGTAGTGAATCGGCGCATGGCCGCCGGCGTCGGCGTTCCCGATCACCGTTTTGTCCCAGATCTCCTTCTTCTTCGCCAGGGTCATCCCGCCGTGGCCCATCAGATAGAGATAGTTCAGATACCAGCGGGCGATCAACGCGATCTCGCCGCGCGCGCCCGTAGTGCCCACAGCCTTGCGCCAATTCGCGCAGAAGGCCGAATTGCCGCACCATTGCGCCTCGTCCGTCCCGAGGTTGGCATCGTACGCCGACAATGTCGCGTCGGCGAGAGTGCTGGCCACATTCAGCGCATAATCGTACGGCGGAATCAGTTTGGTGTGGATTAGATAGCGGAAGTTGTAGTCGATTACTACGGCGCCAGGCGCCGTTCCGCTCCATGCGAGTTTGTGCCGCCGCGACCGCGCATGAAAGCTCTTTCCCGTCACGCTGTACGCCGTATCGGCTTCCGCGTTGCCGGTCTTCAGCGTCAGGTCGATGGCATTGAACTTCTGAAACCGCAGCATGGACGCGTTCCAGATCTGCGCGTCCACCTCCACTCCGCTCCACGCTGTCAGGGCGCCTGCCCCGTCCGGGTCTGGATAGAAACGGATCTCGAAGACCGGATGCAGAGACTTGTACGTGTTCGACACAGGCGCCATCCATGC
>Ga0172369_10005241_pt1 | contig 16034 bp, 12 predicted proteins | sample LakKiv25m_FD_114539 | JGI IMG/M metagenome (GOLD analysis project Ga0172369, IMG submission 114539) | Freshwater microbial communities from Kabuno Bay, South-Kivu, Congo - kab_022012_11.25m | ecosystem: Environmental > Aquatic > Freshwater > Lake | place: Democratic Republic of the Congo...
ACGATCGGAGCCTACGCCAAGATCTACAGCGGCGCCATCGTCCTGCCCGGCGTGACCATCGGCGAGGAGGCGATCGTGGCGGCCCGGTCTCTGGTCGCGCGCGACGTCGACGCGGGAGAAGTCGTCGGCGGCATCCCTGCGGTCCCCATCCGCCCGCGCCGGAGCGAAGGCAGGCACGGCGCCGAGCTCCACCACGTGTGGCTCGCCGAAGCGGCGTTCCAGCGCGACCGCGCCCGCAGGGCCCGGTCGCGAAGCGGCGCCGCCTGAGCGAGCGCCGGCCGGCGCGCCGTCAGGCGGCCGCGACCGTGCCGCCGCTCAGCGCCTCTGCTGCTGCGGCTGCCCCGGCGTCGGGTTGGGCTGCGCGGGCTTGGCCGGGACCGGCGTGATGCCGGCCAGATCGCCGATCACGTTGACGAGGCTGCCGTCGGCCGGTACGACGATCTTGGCGTTCTGCCAGAAGGCCTTCTCCACCGTCTCGAGCTTGCGCAGCACCTGGGCGTTGCCGATGAAGAACTGCTCCGCGGCCTCGTTGACCAGCTTGATGGCCTGCGCCTCGCCCTCCGCGGCGAGGATCTTGGCCTGCCGGATGCCCTCCGCCTTCTTGATCTCGGCGCGACGCTGGCCGTCGGCCTGCGTCTCGGTCGCGGTGGCGTAATCGATCGCCGAGATCTTCTCGTTCTCGGCCTTGACGACCTTGTTCATCGTCTCCTGCACGTCCGCCGGCGGGTCGATCTCCTTGAGCTCGGTGCGCAGAATCTCGAGTCCCCAGTTCGCCGTCTCGGTGCGAAGCGTCGTGCGAAGCTCCTCGTTGATGCGCCCGCGCTCGCTGTTCGCCGACTTGAGGCTCAGCGTGCCGATGATGTTGCGGAGGGTCGTGCGCGCCAGCTGCACGATCTGGATCTGATAGTTGGCGACGTTGTACTGCGAAGCCTTGACGCTCTCTTCGTCGATCTTGACCTTGAGGTAGACCTGCGCGTCCACCCTCGCGTTGAGGTTGTCGTTCGTGATGATCGTCTGCGGCGTCGCGTCGACCAGCGTCTCGCGGATGTCCACCCTGTACATCTTCTCGATGCCGTAGGGGATCGTCAGGTGGATGCCCGGACCGGCGAACCGGTGGTACTTCCCCAGCCGCTCGACGAGCCCGCGGTGCGTCGGACGCACGATGCGGATGCCCGAGAGGACCGTCATCAGGATGAAGAGGATGACGATCACGATGACGATGAGTGCTGCCCAGCCCATGACGACCCCTTTCAAGAGCGCGCGGCGCCGGCGAGGGCCACCCGCATGGTGGATGTCACACACACGGGATGCTAGGGCGGCCCGGCCGGAAAGACAAGAGCGGCGCCGTGACGAGGATGGGGCAGGCGGCGCCATCGTGGGCCGCTCGCGTCGCCGGCCGTCACATCGCCCAGGCGAGCATGCTGACCCCGGCGATGGTCACGACGATCCCGACGCTCTGCCACCACGCCGGCCTCTCGCGCAGCAGCATCACCCCAAGCACCGTCGAGAGCGTAGCCGTCTGGGCCTGCAGCACCGAGGCCACCGAGACCGGTCCGAGGGCGAGCGCCGCGCTCCCGGCGAGAAAGCCGATCATGTCCAGCAGACTGACGCCGATCACCCGGACGGCCAGATCCCGGGACGGAAACAGGACGCGACCCGCCGCGGCGATCGGGACCATGACCGCGAGGCCGGCGGCCGACGCGACGGCGACGGTCGTCAGCGGCGAGAAGGCGTCGATCGAGCCGTAGGAGACGAAGACACCGGCCATCGCGAGACTGGTGACCAGGGCGAGGCCGGCGCCGGCGGCCAGACGCCAGCGGCGGCCGCCGTCGCCCCCCGTCCGGTCACGGTCGCGCTCGACCGCCGCCAGCAGCCCGCCGCCGGCGGCGCACACCAGGCCGGCGGCGGCGAGCGCGCCCGGGCGCTCTCCCATGGAGATCGCGATGGCGGCGGCGAAGGCGCCGTCGAGGCAGGCGAGCACCGTCACCAGCGAGAGCTTGCCGACGCGCAGCGCCAGCAGGAAGCTCACGGTCGCCGCCGTGTACAAGAGGCCACCCAGCGCGGCGAGGCCGAGGTCTCCGAGCTGCTCCCGCCGCAAGGGCAGACCGTCCACGGCCAGCGCGGGACCGGCCAGGAGGACGAACCCCGTGGCGAACATCACGGTGATCAGCGTCCTCCACGAGACGCCGCGAACGAGACGCTGGCTGCCGAAGCCCCAGAGAGAGTAGGCGCAGGCCGCCGCCAGACCGAGGACGATGGTCATCATCGGCGCCCAGCCTATCGGGTCGGGGAAGGCGGGGGAAAGGGCCGGGCCCGCGGCGGACGGCGCCGGCCGTGCACCGATGGTGCCGGAGCCGGGGCTCGAACCCGGACGCCGCACGTGGCGACAGGGGATTTTAAGTCCCCGGCGTCTACCAGTTCCGCCACTCCGGCACGGCAGGAGTATACGACGGCGGTGGGGTGTCACGGCGGGGAGGCGGCGGCCCGCGGCGGGGAGGCGGCGGCCCGCGGCGGGGAGGCCGCCCCGGTGCGCCGGTCAGGCGGGAGCCAAGGTCCCCTCGGCGAGCGCCTGCGCGGCTCCCTCCAGGATGTCGGCCTCGCTGACACGGATCGTCTCAAGACCGAAGGCGGTGCACGCTTCACGGGCGATCAGAGCTCCGGCAAGGATCACGTCCTCGCGACCGGGCTGGATCCCCGGCAGGCGGCCGCGGCCGGCGCTCGTGAGCCGGGCGAAGAGCTCGATGGCCGCTGCGATGTCCGCTCGTGAGAGCACGTGACCCTGGACGACGCGTGCGTCGTACTCGCGCATGCCGAGCTTGTTGGCCACAAGCGTCGTGAAGGTGCCGGCCACGCCGACCGCGCCGGCGACGGCGGCGCGCAGGCTCGCCGGCACGCCGGCGGCGATGGCGCCGGCGACGTGGCCCGACAGGGCGGCGACCTCGCCGGCCGGCGGCGGGTCGGCCGTGAAGAACCGCTCGGAGAGCCGCACCACCCCCACGTCGAGGCTGCGCACGAACTCCGGCGTCCGTCCCGCCGACCCGACCGCGAACTCGGTGCTGCCGCCGCCGATGTCCACGAGGACCAGGGGGTCGGGCGGCTCCTCTCCGGCGACGCCGTGACCGGTGAGCCACGACGTGCCCCCACGGAACGCCAGCGCGCCCTCCTCCTCCCCGCCGAGCACCCGCCAGGGCAGCGAGAACTCGCTCTCGAGCGCCTCGAGGAAGGCTCTCCCGTCGCCGGCGTCGCGCAGCACACTGGTGGCGACCAGCAGGCGCCGCGCCGGGCCGAAGGCCTCGAGCCGCGGCGCGTACGCGGCGAGGCAGGCCCGGGTGCGCGCCATCGCGTCCGCGCGGAGACGCCCGCTGCCGTCGACGCCCTGGCCGAGCCGGACCACTGTGGTCGCACGCTCCGCGGGGTGCACCGCGCCGGCGTCGTCCACGTCGGCGAGGAACAGCCGGCAGGTGTTGGTGCCGAGATCGACGACCGCGACCCTCATGCGCCACCGTCCGGCAGCCAGCGGGCGCAACGGCGATCGTCGCACCAGGTGTCCCCGAGCTCGGCGACGACCGAGTCGCCGAGCAGATACCCGGGGGCCGCGAGGGCGTGCGCGACGTGTGCGTGCAGGCACTTGAGCGCGCCACGGCCACGTACGCCACCGACACCGGTATCGAGCGACTCGCCTCCGTCGATCATCGTGAGACCGTGCTCCTCGACGAGCTCGCGACGGCGGCGGGCGCTCTCCGCCGCCGCGGCCGCGACGGACGCCGCCAGTCCCTCGTCCGCGGCGAGCCGGCGCGTCCAGCGGGCCACCCCGCCGGCGCTCTCCAGCCGCGAGACGGCGGACACCAGGGTCGGGCAGGTGCAGTAGTACAGGGTCGGGAACGGCCGTCCCGCGAGGTCGCAGGGGAGATCCTCGACGACGGCAGGGAGACCGAACGGGCAGCGGACCACGACGGCGCTCATCGGCTGCGGCCGGCGGCCGAGCTGGCCGGCGACGACCGCGAGATCGGCGGCGTCGACGAAGCGCGGGCCGCCGTTCACCGGATCCTCACCGGAACAACGTGCGCCAGAGGTCCTCGATGCGATCCAGGAAGGAGATGGAGCTCTGCGTCACCGGCGTCCCAGCCGCGGTCCCGCTCTCCACATCCTCGCCGGGCAGCCCCTTGACGACGAAGACCTGGGTACCCGGGGGCACCAGCATCGAGTCCGCTCGAGCCCTCTGGGCGATGTACGCCTTGGTGGTGAGCAGCTGCACCTGGCGCTCGAGCGCCGCGTTGTCGGCGCGCGCAGCCTGCAGCTCCGAGGCAGCCTCCCGATAGCGGTCCTGCTGCGCAAAGAAGTCCCGGAGCGGCGAGACGTAGAAAGCGGCTCCGATGAGGACGAGGGCGAGGAGAGCGAGTCGCCCGAGGGCGAGCCTGGGCGGCGCGCCGCCGCGCGCGCCGGACGGCGCGCGCCGGTGCTGCCTCGCTGCGGAGGTCCCGGCTGTGGTCGCATGGGCCACGATGTGCAACTCCCGGCTCGCCACCGACCGCCCGCACTGCGCACGGCGGCCACTTCTCACTGCTAGGATTCGCGGCCGGCGGCCGGACTCCCTGCCCGCCCGCGCACGACGGGCAGCGGGCGACCTACTCGGGCAGCTCCTGCAGACTCGCCTGAGCCTGCTGGCCGGCGTCCGACTCGGGATCGATGGCGATGGCTCTGCGGAGCGCGGCGCGGGCCTCCTCGTAGAGCTTCTCGGTCTCGTCCTTCTCGCCGCTCTGCTCGGACAGACGCGCCTCGTGACTGAGGAAGATTCCCTTGTTCAGCCAGCCCTTCTGGTACTTGGGGTCGCTCTCAAGCACACTGCCGACCCGATCGAGAGCACCGGGGATATCGCCGCTGTAGAACAGCGCGACGGCGTAGTCGGTGCCGAGGGCGGGGTCGCCGGGCTGCTTCTTCCACGCCGCCGCGTACACCTCGGCGGCGGCGACGAAGTAGGCGCTGCCCTGCTCGAAGTTCTGCGACTTGAACGCCTCGTCACCCTGGTCGTAGAGGTCGTTGCCGCGATCCACCAGCTCACGGTAGCTCCCGGTGGTGTCCGCTTCTATGACCGCGGCGGCGGCAGTCGTGGCGGTCGTCGCACCGCCCCCCGCATCCCCGCCGAACCCATCCGAGGCCACGACGACCGCCACGACGACGATCACGGCGAGAACCGCGAAGCCACCCCAGATCACGGCCGGAGAGAGCCGCCCGATGGGCTTGGCCGAGGCGGCCGCCGCCTGCCCGGCGACATCGCGCTCGCCGGACCCGCCGGCCTCCGCCCCCTGCCGGTCCGCAGTCCCGCCGCGCAGGGCCTCCTTGACGCCGGCGAGGTTCGCGCCGCACTCGGGACAGAACTTCGCGTCGCCGGAATCGTTGCCGCATTCGGGACAGTACATGCTCGCGATACCTCCGCGTCGTCGTCTGGTGGCCCACCACGGCGCCCGCCAGCCCTTGGCCACGCGCCGGGTGCCGGTTGCGCGACGCCCGGCCGAACGCCGGGGATGGCAGGCTCGGCGACGTACCGGCCGCCGACGTGTGAAGGCATAGTGTGCGCGAGGAAGCACCCGATCCGCAACTCGTGCGGCAGGTGTTCCCGCCGAGCGACGAGGTGCGTGCCGGCGGGGTCAGCGAAGGTTGTAGAACGCGCTCATCCCCGGGTAATACGCCACTTCGCCCAGCATTTCCTCGATGCGCAGCAGCTGGTTGTACTTGGCGACCCGGTCGGTACGCGCCGGGGCGCCGCTCTTGATCTGGCCGGCATTGGTCGCCACGGCCAGGTCGGCGAGCGTCGTGTCCTCGGTCTCGCCGGAGCGATGCGAGCACACGGCCGTCCAGCCGGCGCGCGTCGCCATCTGGATGGCGTCGAGCGTCTCGCTGAGCGTGCCGATCTGATTGAGCTTGATGAGGATGCTGTTGGCCGAGCCCTTCTCGATGCCCTGGGCGAGGCGCTCGACGTTGGTGACGAAGAGATCGTCGCCGACGATCTGCAGGCGGTCGCCGAGCTTGTCGGTCATGAGCTTGAACCCGTCCCAGTCGTTCTCGTCGAGGCCGTCCTCGATGCTGATGATGGGGTACTTGTCGACGAGCGCGGCGTAGTAGTCGACCATCTCGGCGGACGTGAGCTCGCGACCCTCGCCCTCGAGAACGTAGAGACCCCTCTCCTTGTCGAAGAAGCTGGCGGCGGCCGGGTCGAGAGCGATGCGCACATCGTCGCCGGGCTCATAGCCGGCGGCGTCGATCGCCTCCATGATCACCTGGATCGCTTCTTCGTTCGAGCCGAGATCCGGGGCGAAGCCGCCCTCGTCGCCGACGGCGGTGCTCAGGCCTTTCACCTTGAGCACCGACTTGAGCCCGTGGTAGACCTCGGCGCAGATGCGCAGGGCCTCCTCGAAGCTGGCGGCGCCCACCGGCATGACCATGAACTCCTGCAGATCGACGTTGTTGTCGGCGTGCTTGCCGCCGTTCATGATGTTCATCATCGGCACCGGCAGGGTGAACGCGTTGCAGCCGCCGATGTACTGGTACAGAGGCAGTTCGAGCGCGGCGGCCGCGGCGTAGGCAGTCGCGAGCGACACGCCGAGGATGGCGTTGGCGCCCAGTCTGGCCTTGTTGGCCGTCCCGTCGAGCTCGATGAGCATCCGGTCGACGAGGCGCTGGTCGGTAGCGTCGAAGCCGACGATCTCCTCGGCGACCAGGTTGTTCACGTTGTCGACGGCCGTGCGTACGGACTTGCCCAGGTACTCGCCGCCCTCGTCGCGCAACTCGACCGCCTCGTATTCCCCGGTGGACGCTCCGGAGGGGACGTCGGCGCGGCCGACCGCTCCCGACTCCAGCTCGACCTCGACCTCGACCGTGGGGTTGCCGCGCGAGTCCAGGATCTGTCGTGCGATGACATCGATGATGGTGGTCATGGGACTACCTCCGGGAATCACTCGGTGTCTGGGGGCGCGGCTGCCTGAGCCGCCTTGGCTCGTTGGTAATACTCCTCCTGCTCGGGCAGGTCCAGCGCCGTCCAGTCGCGTCCCTCGGCGGCGGCGAGAGCAGCCGCCGCCGTGACGCGACGCCTGAAGCGGCGTCCGGCCTCCCGGAGCGCCAGCTCCGGATCGACATGCAGCAGCCGCGCCACGTTGACGGTGGCGAAGAGCAGGTCGCCGACCTCGTGGGCGACCCGCGGGTCGCTCCGTTGCGGGTCGGCGGGTTCCCGCGCGGCCGCCTCGGCGAAGAGCTCGGCCAGCTCCCCGTGCTCCTCGGCCACCTTGGGGAACGCCTCGGCCGCCGAGTCCCAGTCGAAGCCGGCACTCGAGGCGCGCTGCTGGAGCTTCTTGACGTACAGCAACGCCGGGAAGCTCGAAGGGACGTCGTGGAAGATGCCTTCGCGCCCTTCCTGCTCCACCTTGATGCGCTCCCAGCGGCTCTTGACCTCCGCCGGCGTGTCCGCGACGGCGTCGGCGAAGATATGGGGGTGCCGGCGGACGAGCTTGACCTCGATGTCGTGCGCAACACTGGCGAGGTCGCCGGCGCCTTCTTCGTCCAGCATGAGGGCGAGCAGCACGACCTGCAGGAGCAGGTCGCCGAGCTCGCCGTGCTCGGCCGCGAGATCCCCGCTCGCGACGGCGTCGGCGAGCTCGTAGACCTCCTCGACCGTGTACGCCACGATGTCCTTCGGCGTCTGCACGCGGTCCCAGGGGCACTCGATGCGCAGCACGTCGACGATCCGCTTGAGCGACACGAGCTCCTGTCCGAGCACGGCGTCATCGAAGACGGACCCGGCGGGGACCGTGAACACGGCGAGCGACGCCGGGGACGACGCGATGCGGCGCCGCAGCCGGCGCCCGAGATGTGGGCCCTGGGGGCCCGCGAGCGCGACCACGACCTCGCCGGCGGCGGAGCGCCGGACCAGGTCGTCCAGCGCGTCGTCGTCGGCGGGGTCGACCTCGAACAGCCGGCCGACGCCCAGGTCGGCGGCCTCGGCGACGAGCTCGCGGAGCTCGCCCTCGAGACCGGCCGGGACGAAGACGGCGCCGCCGCCGGCGAGCGCCCGCAACGAAGTCGCGGGCGCCAGACCGGCGGCGGCGCCGATATGCACGAGCGTGAGGCTCATCGCGGCGTCGCGTCGCTCGGAGGTGGCGCTACTCGTTCGGCGAAGCCGATGCGGACGCCGAGGCGTCCGGGCTGGGCGACGCGGTCAGGGTCTCGGGGTCGAAACCGGGAGCGTAGACGATGTCGGCGTCCGCCTGGGCCTGCTTGAGCCAGTCCTCCCAGGCGGTGGCCTGCTTCTCGAACTTGAGCTGCTGCTCGATCCCCTCCCGGGCCTCCTCGAAGGTCTTGGTCGAGCCCGGCGTCTTCTTGGTGACCTCGATCACGTGGTAGCCGAACTGGGTCTTCACGGGGTCGGAGATCTCACCCGGCTCGAGGCCGAAGGCGACCTTCTCGAACTCCTCGACCATGCGCCCCTTGGGGAAGTTGCCGAGGTCGCCGCCGCTGTTCTTGGAGCCGGGGTCGGTGGAGTACTCCTTGGCGACCTTCTTCCAGTTGGCGTCGCTGCTGTCGGCCTTGAGGAGATCCCTGACCTTCTCGGCCTCCGCCTTTGTCTTGACGAGGACGTGGCGCGCGTCGACCGACTCGGCGACCTCGAACTGGTCTTTGTTGTCCGGGTTCTCGAAGTACGCCTTCGCGTCTTCTTCGCTGACCTTGACCGAGTCGTTGACCTTGGTCTGCACGGCCTCCTGCAGCATCTGCGCCTTGAGCTGCATCTCAAGCTGGGTCGTGGTGACGGATTGCTCCTTGAGCAGCTTGTCGAGCTTCTTCTGGCCGCCGACCTGCTCGACGATCTGGTCCATGCGCTCCTGGAGCTGCTTGTCGGTCACCGCGACGTCCATCTCGGCGGCCTTCTCCTTGATGATCTCGTTCTGGACCAGATAGCTGACGATGCTCGCCTTGAGCCGGTCGTACTGCGCAGTGCCCTCCTCGGGGAACGGAGGGGCGCCTTCCTGCGAAGCGTACTGTGCCTCAGCCTGTTTCCAGATCTCGTCGAACTGCTCCTGGGTGACGACGCCGTCACCGACTGCGGCGATGGCGCCGGCGGGGACCTTGTTGCCGCCACACCCTGCCAGCACGACGGCCGGCACGATGAAGGCCAGCAACGCCACACCCATGATGAGCTTCTTCATAGACTCTCTCTCCCAGAGATCGACGACCGGTCGTGAGACACACGAGCATCAAGTATAGCATCGAGCGTGGACTCGACCCAGCGCAGGAGCGGGGGCTCGACACCCTCGCGATGGGCCCCGAGTGAAGCCCGCTTCCGCGAGTAGACGACGCGCGATTCGGCGGCGCGCAGCCGCGCCGCCCAGTCGTCGTCGAGGTCGAGTCCGTCGACCTGCAGGCGACTGCCGCGATAGGCGACCGTGCTCGCCCCGAGCTCCGCCGCCTTGATGCGGATCGCCTGCAGCGTCAGCAGGTCTTCGACCGGGTCCGGCGGCGCGCCGAAACGATCGGCGAGCTCGGCGCGCACGTCGCCGAGCTCGCCTGTCGTCCGGGCGCGCGCGATGCGCCGGTGGGCATCGATCTTGCTCGCCTCGTAGGCGATGTACTCCGGCGGCACGTAGGCGGTCACCGGCAGGTCGACCCTCACCGGCGCCACGAGCGCCGCCCGCTCGCCCTGCAGCTCCTGGACCGCCTCTTCGAGCATCTGCGCGTACATCTCGAAACCCACTGCGGCGACGTGGCCGCTCTGCTCGTCGCCGAGCAGATTGCCGGCGCCGCGGATCTCGAGATCGGCCATGGCGATCTTGAACCCGGCGCCCAGCTCCGTGTGGTCGCTGAGCGTCCTCAGGCGTGCCGCCGCCTCGCCGGTGAGCAGGTCCTCGCTCGGGTAGAGCAGGTAGGCGAACGCGCGTGCGTCGCTGCGACCGATGCGGCCGCGGATCTGGTACAGCTGCGCGAGACCGAGCATGTCGGCGCGTTCCACGATGAGCGTGTTCGCCGTCGGGATGTCGATGCCGCTCTCGATGATCGACGTCGTCACCAGCACATCGGCCTCACCGGCGAGAAACGCAAGCATGACCTTCTCGAGTGAACGCTCGGCCATCTGGCCGTGGGCGACGAGGATCCGCGCCCGTGGCGCCAGTTCGCGCACGCGCTCGGCCGCCTGGTCGATCGTTTCGACGCGGTTGTGCAGGTAGAACGCCTGGCCGCCGCGAGCCAGCTCCTTCTCGATGGCCACCCGCACCAGATCGTCGCGGTACTCGCCGATGTACGTGTGGATCTCGTGGCGGCCGCGCGGCGGCGTCTCGATGACGGAGATGTCGCGGATGCCGCTGAGGCTCATCTGCAGCGTCCGCGGGATCGGCGTCGCCGAGAGGCTCATCACGTCCACCTGCAGCTTGAGGTTGCGCAGCAGTTCTTTCTGGCGGACACCGAAGCGCTGCTCCTCGTCCACCACGACGAGACCCAGGTCCTTGGGCCGCACGTCGGTGCTCAGCAGCCGGTGCGTGCCCACCAGGACGTCCAGCCGGCCGGCGCCGAAGTCGGCGAGGATGCGCCGCTGCTCGGCCGCGCTGCGAAAGCGCGAGACCATGCCGACCGTCACCGGCAGGTCGGCGTACCGCTCGCTGAAGGTCATCGCGTGCTGCTCCGCGAGGATCGTCGTCGGCACCAGGACGAGCGCCTGCTTGCCGGCCTCGGCGGCCTTGAAGGCGGCGCGCAGCGCCACCTCGGTCTTGCCGTAGCCGACGTCGCCGCAGATCAGGCGGTCCATGGGATGCGGCGCCTCCATGTCGTTCTTGACCTCGTCGATGGCGCCGGCCTGGTCGTCCGTCTCCTCGAAGGGGAACGCCTCCTCGAGGCGCCGCGTGAGCTCGCCGTCCGGCGGGAACGCGAACCCGGGGATCGCCTGACGGGAGGCGTAGAGCTGCAGCAACTCGCCGGCCATCTCGATGACGGCGGTGCGGGCCCGGGTCTTGACCGTCTGCCAGTGGGTGCCGCCGAGCTTGTCGAGTGCCGGCGAGGCGCCCGAGGCGCCGATGTACCGGCTGACCTTGCCGATCTGGTCGTGCGGCACGAAGACGCGGTCGTCGCCCCTGAACTCCAGAAGCAGGTAGTCGCGGGTGATGCCGCCGACCGTCCGCGTCTCGATGCCGGCGAACCGGGCGATGCCGTGATCCTCGTGCACGACGAAATCGCCGGGGCGCACATCGAAGAACGTCGTGAGTCGCGTGCCCGAGGCGAACCGCCGCTCGCGCGGCGCCGCCCGGACCAGCGCCCGGTCACTGACGACGGCGAGCTTGAGCGCGGCGGACACGAAGCCCTCTCTCAGGGGCGCCGCCACGAAGTAGAGGCCGGGGCCCGCTTCGCCGCCCCGGGCGAGCTGCTCCGGCGTCACCACCTCGGCCGAGAGATTCCGCAGACGGTATGTCGCGCGCTCGGCCTCGCCCTCATGGCGGAAGACGACGAAGACGCGATACTCGTCGTTCACGAGACGGACGAGGTCGCGCTCGGCCCCTCCGACGTCTCGGGCGGCGAAATGCGGCCGCGAGGCGCCGAACTGGAGAGGCTGATCACGCTGGACGACGTCGAGATGCAATGCCCGGGTGAGGAGGGCGCGGGCTTCCTTGAGCGGCACGTAGAGGCGCTCCCGCAGTCCTGCGCCCGGCACGGCCAGCGCCACGTCGGCATCGAAATCGGCGAGTGCCCGATACGTCTCGTCCGGGTCGTGGACCGCCCAGTCGAGACCCGCCGCGACGGCCCGGTCGCCGAGCGTCGTGAAGCGCCCGGCCAGCGCCGCGAGCGCACGTACGGCAGCCCTGCGTTCGAGTTCCTCGGGCGTCTCCTCGCGGCCTTCGCGCTCCCAGTCGGCGACCGCCTGGCGCAACCCGGTGACGTACTCGGCCTGTGTGGCGTCCGCCTCGAAGGCCGCGTAGACGGTGACGTCGTCGAGCGTTCCCGTGGTGCGTTGCGAGTAGATGGAGAACGTCCGGAGACTCTCGACCTCGTCGCCCCAGAAGTCGACGCGAAGCGGGTCTCCAAGGGCGGGGTAGGCGTCGATCAGCCCACCGCGAACGGCGAACTCGCCGCGACCGCGGACCTGCTCGACGCGCTCGTAGCCGAGTCTCGCGAGACCTGCGACGGCGGCGTCGAAGGCGATCTCCTTGCGGGGTGAAAGCCGAAGCGGCCGTGGCTGGAGCTCGAGCGGCAGGAACCGCTCGAGCAGGGCCACGGCCTCCACCACCACCACCTCACCCGCGGCGAGCGCCGCCAGCGCCTGCTGGCGCTCACCGACGACGTGCGGCGCCGGGGCGACGTCGGCGCCGTACAGCACGCCGCGCGCGGGGAGCACCGGCACCGTACGGTCCAGGTACAGAGAGAGATCGGCGGCGAGCCGCGTCGCGACCTCGCCGTCGGCCGCGACCACGACACGGCTCCCCCCTTCTTTCAGCACCGCCGCCAGGACATAGGGCGCGTAGAAGCCCGGCGCGTACGCGGCTGCGCCGCGGCGCAGCCGCGGCGCAGCCGCCTCGAACATCTCGTCGTTCAGCAGGTAGTCGAGGAACACGCGGACCTCCTCAGGCAGCCCTCGGCGAGAGGCGACCGGCGGCTTCGCGCCGGGCGCGGGCACGCCGAACGCCCCGCGCCTGGTCTTCCCCATCCCGGCCGGTCTCCCGGCTCATCGGCGGCGGGGTCGCACCGGTAGTGTAGCGGATGCCGCGCCGGCCGGTCGCCGGGACGAGACCGGCGGGACCGCCGCGCGGAGGACGCGCAGGCCGCGCTCAGCGCCGGGCGACCCCGCGGCTGACCAGAAGCATCGCCCGGGAGGCTCGCACCTGTCGCCGGCCGGCGACGTCGTAGGCCCGGCCTGTGATCGTGTACCGCCCCGCCGGCCACCTCGCGGCAAGCTTCCACACCCCGCGTTCACCGACGCACACGGCAGGGACACGAAGCTTCTGCACGAGCCTGCCGCGAGCGTCGCGCACAACGAGTACGACGATGGCGCTGGCGCTGGAGAACGCCGGGTCACGGAGCGCCCAGCGGACCCGGACGGTCGCGCCGCGGCGGACCCGGCCACCCGCGACCACGACCCGAGGCGGTCGCGTGTCGCCGGCCCCGCGGGCCGCGACGAAGGCCTTGAGACACACGTTCGAGCGCGAGAAGCCCGGCCTGGAGACGAGATCCGTCCAGGAAGAGCCGTCCGTGCTCACGTACGACTGGCCCCGGCGGGCGCGCGGGTCGATGAGCGCCGACGGGTGCTCGACGGGAACGGGGTCGCTCCACCCGGGGCTGACGACGTGCGCGGCGACCACGAAGTCGTCGCCGTTCGCGACCTCGACCGGCCGCGCCAGCCGGATGGTGTGGTACCCCGCGACCTCGGCCACGCCGGATGCGGCGACCGGCGCCGTGGCCACGCCATCGACGGACGCGGCGACGTGGATCTCATAGCGGCACCCCGCCACCGGCGTGTAGAGCGAGACAGCAGCCACCGACCCGCTCCCGGCACAGCGAAAACGGTTCGCGAACCACGCCCGCTCCCCGCCGAGACCCAGCCAGGCGGTGCGTCCGAGCCCGTCGTACTGGTAGATCGCGTCAAGGCCGTCGGCGGTCGCGCCGCCGAACACGGCGAGAGCCCGGCCGAAGCCGGTGTCGTGATACGAGAGCCAGAAGTAACCGGACTGCCCGAAATCGGCGCCCCAGCTGTTCTTGATCAGGAACGCGCCGTCGCCGGGCGGCCTGGTCGCGAACCGCGACGCCGGATAGGCGTCGTCCCACCCGACGCAGGTCACGTGGTGGTCCAGCACGCCGCGGGTGGAGTAGTACGAGCTCGTCTCGGCGTTCCAGAAACGCTCGTCCTCGCCGGTGTCGAAGTCGATGGCCGCATCGACACCGCCGTGAGTCGAGACCGCCCACTTGACGGCGTCGTTGTCGTACGGCCCAGTGCGCTGCGGCAGCATGAGCACCTCACCGACGTGCCTCACGGCGCGAAGGTACTCCGGTGAACGTCCCGGCCGCGGGTAGGGGTCGTCCGCCTCGAGCACCGGCCCCTCCCAGCGCGCGAAGTACGCCGCCGCGAGCTCGGCCGGGGCGAACCCTTCGAAGTCGAGCCGCGACGCCATGTGGTTGGCGAGGTTGTTCTCGGAGAAGTCGCAGGCGACCCCGTCCGCGCGAAGCACGGCGGACTCGAGCGATCCGAGAGCGGACATGACCCAACAGGTGCCGTGAGACTCCTGCCAGCGGACCGGAGTGACCAGGTCGAAAGCGCGGAGGTCGTAGCGCGCGGGGAAGGAGACCGGCTCGTCCCACGGCGGCGAGACGAGCGCCTCCCCGGCCGGGAGATCCCCGGAGAGCGCCGCCGCCAGCAGCAGCGCGAAGAGGACCATGATGGACACGCGGCGCAAGAGGCTCACGAGGCTCTCTCCGTTCGGGGTCGACGGCGGCGTCACTCTCCTTATCCCCGTGCGCGGCCGCCAAGTCAAGCACTGCGGTTTCCGCGCCGCCATTCCGCATCGTAGTATGGTGCCGAGATGGGAGATCCACGCATCGCACACGCACTCCCGGCGCGGGCCGGCGCCAGGGGTCTGCTTCTCAGGCTCGCCGTCTTCACCCTTCTGCTGCTGTGCGTCGTGGTGGGCTCCGGCCTGCGTCCGGACGCCGCCGCCGCCGACGTCGACGACGCGATCGACGCGGTGCTGGAGAAGAACGGCGTGGCGGGATCGCAGAGCGGCGTGTTCGTCTGGGATCTCGACGCGGATCGCCAGGTGTATGGGCACAACGCCTCCACCGAGCTCGCGCCGGCCAGCAACATGAAGCTCGTCACGAGCGCCGCGGCGCTCATGGATTGGGGCGAGGACCACCGCTTCACCACCGAGCTCTACGCCCCGGACGTCCCCGTGTACGACGGCGTCCTGTTCGGCAACGTGTACCTGCGCGGCCTGGGCGACCCCAGCCTCTCGACGCGGTGGTACCAGAAGAACGTGCTGGGTCTCACCACCGCCTCCTTCGAAGCGTTCGCGCGCTACCTCAAGAAGGACGGCGTCAAGAAGCTCCGTGGCCGAGTCCTCGGGGACGCGTCCTGGTTCGACAAGCAGACGACCGTCTCGACCTGGAAGCCCGGCCTGCAACTCGAGTGCGGGCCGCTCTCGGCCCTGTCCGGCAACCAGGGACTGGACGACGGCAACCGGGTCAAGGCGCCGGCGACGTGGGCGGCGAAGCTCCTCACGACCTCGCTGCGGTCCGCCGGCGTCAAGGTCACCGGGAATCCCGGCAGCGGCAAGGTGCTCAGCACCACGCGCCTCGTCAGGCGCCAGTACTCCGCGGCGCTCCGCAGCCTCCTCAAGCGCATGAACAAGGAGAGCGACAACTTCTTCGCCGAGATGCTCCTGAAGGGCCTCGGCAAGGACTTCTACGGCGAGGGCAGCACCGCCGCCGGCCGGCAGGCCGGCCGCGAGGCGCTCCATGCCTGCGGGGTCAAGACGGGCACCTACGTGGTGCAGGACGGCTCCGGCCTGAGCTACGGCAACCGCCTGACGGCGCGGGGCATCGTGCAGCTTCTCGGCGCCATGCGCCAGCGCGACGACTTCAAGGTCCTCTACGATTCGCTGGCGATCGCCGGCAAGGACGGCTCACTGAGCCATCGCATGCGCGGCACGGCCGCGGCCGGCAACGCGCACGCGAAGACCGGCACGCTCAACATCGCCGTGTGCCTCTCCGGCTACGTCAAGAGCGCCAACGACCACAGGGTCGCCTTCTCCATCCTTCTCAACGGCGACCCGATGGACCCGTGGAAGGGGACCAAGACGCAGGACGCAATCGTCGTGGCGCTCGCCAAGGCGCATCTGCCGGGCGCCCGCGTGCTGGCCGTGACGCCGAATCTGCGCCAGCACGCGCTCTCAGCGCTCGGGATGGTTCGCGCGACCGGCGGCGCTCTCCAGCCCTGCGTCGAGCCATAGTTCGACGGTGTCGGCCGCCCTCGCCACCACGGCGTCGACCTCCGCCCTGCTCTCCCGGAACGGGCTCAGAACGTA